>ERZ795045.729-NODE-729-length-40296-cov-5.504982_pt1 | contig 40296 bp, 32 predicted proteins | sample MGYA00375129_ERZ795045 | MGnify/ENA primary metagenome ERZ795045 (study PRJEB30174, sample SAMN05720166) | activated sludge metagenome | isolation source: anaerobic digester from wastewater treatment plant | place: Japan | collected 2015-05-15 ...
CCACCATCACCATGCGCGAGGAAGACAAGGACTATGCGATATCGTTCGCGCTGCCGAGCGACACCGAGGGGATCACCTACATCATGGGGCGCCAGTCCTGCGACACGAGGAAGCTCGAGGGCATGACCTTCGACAGGGGCAACATGCACTACGGAGGCCACGAGGCCCTCGTGGTGTTCGACAAGGTGTTCGTGCCGTGGGAACGCGTGTTCATGTACAAGGAGTACGAGTTCACGACGCAGCTGGTCGAGAACTTCGCGGCCTACCACCGGCAGAGCTACGCCTGCAAGGTGGGCGTGGGCGACGTCCTCATCGGCGCCACGCAGACCATAGCCGAGTTCAACGGCACCGAGCGCGCCTCCCACGTCAAGGACAAGATCATCGAGATGAACCACCTCAACGAGACACTCTTCTGCGGCTGCATCGCGTGCGCGGCAGAGGGGCACCGCGAGCCGAGCGGGACGTACCTGGTGGACGTGCTGCTCGCGAATGTGCACAAGCAGAACATCACGCGCTTCCCCTATGAGATCGCGAGGCTCGCGCAGGACATCGCGGGAGGCCTCGTCGTGACGTGCCCGTCCGCGGCGGACCTCGCAAGCCCGGAGGTGGGCAAGTGGGTGGAAAAGTACCTCAAGACGAAGCCCGACGTGCCCACTGAGCACAGGCTCAGGATCCTCAGGCTCATCGAGAACATCACCATGGGCACCGCCGCCGTCGGCTACCTCACCGAGTCCATGCACGGGGCGGGCTCCCCGCAGGCCCAGAGGATCATGATCGCGAGGCTCGTGAACATGAAGCAGAAGCAGAAGATGGCCAGGTTCCTGTGCGGCATCGACAGCAGCGGGGCATGAAGGTCGGGATCAAGTACTGCGGTGGTTGCAGAGCTGGGTACGACAGGGTGGCGCTCGTGAACAGACTGAAGAACGACGTGGCCGGAGCGGTCGATTTCGTCGGCCCGGACGACCCGGAGGCCGAGATGGTCCTGTTCGTGAGCGGTTGCAAAAGCGCCTGTACGAGCATCGACCAGATCAGGGGCCGGGCGGTTCGGTTCGTCACGAGCGAAGAGGACGCGGAGCACTGGATCAGGGAGGTGCTCGAGAACATACAGGCCGAGATCGGCCGCATACAGGCACGGGGGAGGTAAGTCCGGTGAGAGACTGGCACGACATCTACAAGAGCAAATTGGTCAGCGCCGAGGAAGCGGTCAGCAACATCAAGAGCGGGGACAGGGTGGTCGTGGGCCACGCGAGCGGCTCACCGGAGGTCCTGCTGAAGGCCATGGTGGAAAACCGCAAGGCCTACAAGGATGTCGAGATCGTCCACATGGTCTCGATGGGGGTCACCGAGTACTGCCAGCCGGGCATGGAACGGCACTTCGTGCACAATTCCCTTTTCGCCGGCGCATCATCGAGGAAGGCGATCCACGACGGGAGGGCCTTCTACACGGCCTCGCACTTCAGCCAGATCCCGAGGCTGTTCGTGGAGAGGATCCTTCCCGTGGACGTGACGCTGTGCATGCTCTCCACCCCGGACGAGCACGGTTACTGCTCCTTCGGGGTGTCGGTGGACTACACGAAGCCCGCGGCGGAGAGTTCCCGGCTGGTGATCGCCGAGGTGACCCCTCACATGCCGAGAACGCTCGGTGATGCGTTCATCCACGTCTCGGACATAGACTTCATCGTGGAGTGCGATTCCAGGCCCATTGTGCTCAACCCCCCGAGGATAACGGACATCGACGAGAAGATCGGCGGGTACTGCGCAGAGCTCATCAAGGACGGGGACTGCCTCCAGCTCGGCATAGGCGCCGTCCCGGACTCCATCCTCGGTTTTCTCAAGGACAAGAAGGACCTCGGCATCCATACCGAGATGTTCTCCGACGGCGTGGTGGACCTCGTGGAGGCCGGCGTGGTCACCTGCAGCCGCAAGAACTTCAACCCGGGCAAGATGGTCGCCACGTTCTTCATGGGCACCGAGAAGCTCTACAGGTTCGTGCACAACAACCCCATGGTCCAGATGTACCCGGTCCACATCACGAACAACCCTGCCATCGTCGCGAAGAACGACAACATGGTCTCCATCAACTCCACCCTCCAGGTGGACCTGACCGGGCAAGCCGCATCCGAGTCCATCGGGTACAAGCAGTTCAGCGGGACCGGCGGCCAGGCGGACTTCATCCGCGGGGCCGCTTGGTCCAAGGGCGGCAGGTCGATCCTCGCGTTCCACTCCACCGCGTCGGGGGGAAAGATATCGAGGATCGTCCCCCACCTGGACGAGGGAGCGGTGGTCACCACCACCCGCACGGACATCCACTTCGTGGTGACCGAGTACGGCATCGCGGACCTTCGCGGAAAGTCGGTGCCGGAGAGGGCGAAGGCGCTCATATCGATCGCCCACCCGGACTTCAGGTCGGATCTCAAGAGGGAGTTCCAGCGCATCTACAACCGGAAGGTATAGAACCTCGCCCCGAGCGGGGAAGAGAATACTGAGGGAGGATACGGACATGGTGAGAGTGTTCAGCACCACACCCAGGATCGTCATGGGACCCTCTTCGGTGAAGACCCTGGGCGCGGAGGTGAGGAAGCGGGGTGCGACCCGCGTGCTCGTGGTGACGGACAAGGGGGTCATCCAGGCGGGTCTCCTGAAGCCGATCGAGGACTCACTGAAGGCATCGAAGATCAAGTTCCAGGTGTTCGACAAGGTCGAACCGGATCCCCGCTACGAGATCGTGGCCGGCTGCGTCGAGACCGCCAGGCAGGCCCGCGCGCAGATGCTCATCGGGCTCGGCGGCGGCAGTCCCATGGACATCACGAAGACCGCGGCGGTCATGATCACCAACAAGGGCCCCATCGGCGCATACTTCGGCATCGACCTCGTCCCGAAACCGGGGATCCCCACGATCCTGATCCCCACCACGGCGGGCACCGGCAGCGAGGTGACCCCGATCGCCATCCTTTCCGACGAGGGGGAGAAGCTTAAGAAGGGCATCGTGAGCCCGTACCTCTACCCCTCCGTGGGGATCCTCGACCCTGAGCTCACCATCGGCCTGCCGCCCGCGGTGACGGCGGCGACCGGCATGGACGCCCTCATCCACGCGATCGAGGCCTACACGTCCATCAATGCGACGACCATCACCGACATGTACTGCGTGAAGGCGATCGAGCTCATCTACAAGAACATCCGCACCGCCTTCGCCAAGGGTGACAACATCGAGGCCCGCACCGCCATGATGGAAGGCGCACTCCTCGCCGGCATAGGCTTCGCGAACGCCGGGGTCACCGCGGTGCACGCCTTCGCCTACCCCATAGGCGCAGAGTTCCACATCCCCCACGGCGTCGCGAACAACCTCATGCTCCCGCACGTGATCCGCTTCAACGTGCTCGGGAACCTCGAGAAGTTCGCCCAGCTCGCGAAACCATTCGGCATCCCCGTGGAGGGCCTCGACGATCTCGCGGTCGTCGACAAGGTGGTGGCAGCGATCGACCGCTTGGCTGACGACCTGCAGGTGCCGCGCCATCTCGCGGATTTCGGCGTAAAGGAGAACGACATATCGAGACTTGCCGAAGGGGTCATGAAGGTGACCAGGCTCCTGGCGAACAATCCACGCACGCTCACGCTCAAGGACGCCGAGCGCATCTACAGGGCTGCCCTGTAGGCAGGAGGCCCCAAGCGGACTGAAGAGAACCGAGGAGGGAACGACCACATGAAGAACAGGAACGAGAAGATCGGCGAGGTGAGATCGCGGGTGATGGCCAAGGGTTTCGCCAGCGGGAAACCCGTGTACATCGAATCGGCGAAGGGAGCGCTCCTCTACGACGTGGAGGGGAAGGAATACATCGACTTCGGCGGCGGGATAGCGGTGATGAACGTGGGGCATTCGAACCCGAAGGTGGTCAAGGCCATCCAGGACCAGGCCGCCAAGTTCACCCACACCTGTTTCATGGTCACGCCGTACGAGGTGGCGGTGAAGCTCGGGGAACGGCTCTGCAAGATAGCCCCGGGCAAGAGCCCAAAGAAGGCGGTGCTGATCAACAGCGGCGCCGAGGCCGTCGAGAACGCGGTCAAGATCTCCAGGTACTACACCAAGAAGCAGGGGATCGTGGTCCTGGACCACGCCTTCCACGGGAGGACCCTGCTCTGCATGACCATGACCAGCAAGGTGAAGCCGTACAAGTGGGGCTTCGGTCCGTTCGCCCCGGAGGTTTACCGCATTCCGAACGCCTACTGCTACCGCTGCCCCTTCGGGCTGACCTACCCCAAGTGCGAGTGCGCCTGCGCGGACTACCTGAAGGACTTCTTCGGGAAGATAGCGCCCGACATGATCGCCGCGCTCGTCGTCGAGCCGGTCCAGGGCGAGGGGGGGTTCATTACCCCGCCCAAGGAATACTTCCCCAAGCTCGCCAAGATATGCAGCGACAACGGCATACTCTTCGTGGCGGACGAGATCCAGTCCGGCATGGCGCGGACCGGCGGCAGGATGTTCGCCATCGAATACTGGGGTGTGGAACCTGACCTCATGACCGTGGCCAAGAGCCTTGCAGCGGGCATGCCCCTTTCCGCCGTGGTCGGGAAGCAGGAGATCATGGACTCCGTCCACCCGGGCGGCATCGGCGGCACCTACGGCGGGAACCCGGTGTGCTGCGCCGCCGCCATGGCCGTGCTTGATGTCTACGAAGAGGAGAACCTGCTCGAAAAGAGCGAGAAGCTGGGCAAGAAGGTCAGGAAGTACTTCAACGAGCTCATGAAGAAGCACGAGGTCATCGGCGACGTCAGAGGATTGGGCCCGATGCTCGCCCTCGAGCTCGTCAAGGACCGGAAGACCAAGGAACCGGCGCCCGAGGAGACGGCATCCGTCGTCAAGTACGCCTTCGAAAAGGGGCTCAACATCCTGTCCTGCGGCCAGTACAGCAACGTGATCCGCACCATGATGCCGCTCGTCATAACCGACGAGCAGCTGGCAAAGGGTGTCTCCATCCTGGACGAGGCGTTCGCGTCATTGAAGAAGAAGAAATAGGGGACACATGGGGGTCGCGAAAGGAAAAGGGAAGAACGCATCGGGCATGTCGTCTCCACCTTGCCCTGTGTGTCATGGAGCGGCTCAGGGGGGCGGGGGTACTCCCCCCGTCCCGGAACCCTGAACGCATGGATGTCTTCGGTGTCAGAGCGGCCCCCGTGGGGGCCAACACAAATCAATGAAGGGGGGTAAGCGTTATGAAGAGGGTTTTCCGGCATACCCTGAAGGGTGTCGTGGTCTTCGGGCTCTCGGTTCTCCTGGTGCTGTCCGCGGGACAGGCCTCGAAGGCCGCCGGCCCGAAAGAGATCAAGATCGGCAACATCCTGCCGCTGTCCGGGCCGTCCGCATCGGTGGGCCTCCAGAACAAGCAGGCCGTCGAGCTCGCCACGGAGAAGATCAACGCGGCGGGCGGCATCAAGTCTCTGGGCGGCGCCAAGCTGGTGAACGTGTTCACCGACAGCAAGGGGGACCCGAACGTCGGCGTCACCGCGGCGGAGCAGCTCATCAACACGGAAAAGGTGGTCCTCATCTCGGGCGCATGGAACTCGGCGGTGACCTACCCTTCCACACAGGTGGCGGAGCGTTACCAGGTCCCGTACGTGGTGCCCGTCTCCGTGGCTGACAAGATCACCGAGCGCGGGTTCAAGTACACCTTCCGCATCGCCGCCAAGGACAGCTGGTGGACCGACTACCAGTTCAAGTTCCTCGAGGAACAGAAAAAGCTCACCGGCACGAAGATCGAGACCATGGCCTTCGTGTACGAGAACGGGGACTGGGGCACCGGCATGGCCAAACAGTGGCACGAGCGGGCGAAGAAGTTCGGCTACAAGGTCGTCCTCGACGAGGCGTACCCGAGCACCGCGTCAGACCTGACCCCGGTCGTCATGAAGATCAAGACCAAGAAGCCCGACGTCATCCTGCTCACGTCGAACGCCGCTGACGCCATCCTGCTCACCAACACCATGGCGACCATGAAGGTCAAGGCAAAGGCCATCATCGGGACCGGCGGCGGGCACGCGGACCCGGCGTTCAGGAAGAACACCGGCAAGAACTGCGAGTACATGTTCGACGTGGTGGAATGGGAGACGGATCTCGGCAGGCCCCAGATCCCGGCCTTGAACGCCGAGTTCAAGAAGCGCTACGGGTACGACCTGGCCGGTGAGTCCGTGGACGCCTTCGCGTCGGTCTACGTGATCGCAGACGCGCTCGAGCGCGCCAAGTCCACCGACCCCAAGAAGATCAGGGACGCGCTCGCCGCGACGAAGCTCTGCGTCGGTCAGGGCAAGCTCGGCATCGACATCCTCTCCTACGACTGCATCGAGTTCGACAAAACGGGCCAGAACAAGCACGCAGGGATCGTGCTCGTGCAGTTCAGGGACGTCAAGGGCACCATGGAGAGGGTCACCGTGTTCCCGACAAAGGTGGCGCGCCCGGGCTTCAAGGCCGTCTTCCCCATGCCCTGAGGGTATGAAAGGAGCGGGATAACAGGACACATGAGGGGTGCCGGGCCCGGCCCGGCATCCCCAATCCGACCAGATCCGAGGTTACCATGGACTTCGACATCATCCTTCAGGCAATCATCAACGGGCTCCTCACGGGATCCTACTACGGCCTCGCCGCCCTGGGGCTGACCCTCATCTTCGGGGTCATCAAGGTCATCAACTTCGCCCACGGATCTCTGCTCATGGTGGGCATGTTCACGGCTTACTGGATCGTCAAGCTCACGGGGTGGAACCCGTACGCGGCCCTGCTGGTGGTCGTGCCGCTCTTGTTCCTCTTCGGCTACGGTCTCCAGGGGTTCCTCATCAAGCCTGTCCTCATCGCCCAGAGGGACGTGCGCGAGCCCACCGAGGTCATCATCGTGACCACGGGCGTGTGGTACATCCTCGACAACCTCGCCCTCATGCTCTTCGGGGCCGAGTACAGGGTGGTCCAGACGAGCGTCTCGGGGCAGATATTCATGCTCGGCGACTACATCTTCCCCAAGCCCCAGCTCTACGGCTTCATCATAACGGCCGCGACCTCGTTCCTCCTCGTGTGGTTCCTCAAGTACACGAAGATGGGCAAGGCGATCAGGGCCGCCTCCCTCGACCGAGACGCCGCGAGCCTCATGGGGATCAACCAGTACCGCGTCTACAACATCGCCTTCGGCATCGGGGCCGCGATCGCCGGCATCGTGGGGTGCGTCCTCATTCCATTCTACTACGTCTTTCCCACGGTTGGCGTGGTCTTCGACGTGAAGTGCTTCATCATCGTGGTCCTGGGGGGTCTGGGGAGCATACCCGGAGCCCTTGTCGGGGGCGCGATCATCGGCCTCATCGAGTCTATCTTCGCCCAGTTCATCGCCTCCACCTGGACCGAGCTGATCGTCTACGTGGTCTTCCTGGCCGTGCTCTTCATAAGGCCCGCCGGGTTGTTCGGCGAGAAGCGGGATTGGTGAGAAAGGAGTGCAGCGATGAATTCCGGGTCGAGAAGAAAAACCATAGACACGGTCCTCAAGGTCGCACTGGCCGTCTTGGTCTTCACGCTTCCCCTGTGGATCAAGAACCCGACCTACATGCAGATCCTCATCTTCATGCTCCTGTACGCCTACCTGACCACGTCGTGGAACCTCGTGGGCGGGTTCGCCGGGGTCCTTCCGCTCGGTCACTCGGCGTACGTGGGCATCGGCGCCTACACCTCGACCATCCTGTGGATCACCTGGGGGGTGAGCCCGTGGCTGGGCATGTGGGTCGGGGCGTTCATCGCCGCCGTGGTGGGGACCATCATAGGCATACCTACCCTCAAGCTCAGGGGGGCGTACTTCGCCCTGTCCACCATGGCCTTCGGCGAGGGGGTGAGGGTTCTCGCCGAGAACACCGTGAAGGTGGGGCCCTGCGTGGTGGGTGGACCCCAGGGGATCTGCCTCCCGCTCGTGCCGGGGAACAACCTGGCGCTCTTCCAGTTCGTGAGCAAGACACCCTACTACTACATCATCCTGATCATGCTGTGCATCGCCCTCTTCATCACCTGGCACATCAGCAGGATCAGGCCTGGGTACTACCTTGCCGCAGGCGGCGAGGAACCCGAGGCGGCCGAGGCGCTCGGCGTGAACGTCTCCAAGTACAAGGTCTGGGCCATGGCGCTCAGCTGCTTCATGACGGCGCTCGGTGGCACCTTCCTCGCCCAGCTGACACTGTACTTCTACCCCAAGCAAATCCTGGGACTCGACTTCTCCTTCGAACTCGCCTTCATCGCCCTCATAGGCGGACGGGGCACCATAGCTGGGCCGGTCATCGGGGCCCTTCTCCTGAGGCCTGTGAGCGAGTTCACGAGGATATACCTGAGCTCCGTGCTGCCTGGACTGCACCTGGTGATCTTCGGGGCCATCCTCATCCTGGTCATGATCTACCAGCCCTTCGGACTGGTAAGGCCCCTGTCACGGTTCTACGACAGGATGCTCGACGCGTTGAGCGGCGAGAAGAAGAAAGAGAGGTGATGCTCCCATGGCGCTCATCGAGATCAAGGACATATCCAAGCACTTCGGCGGGCTCAAGGCGGTTGACCAGGTGAGCATATCCATCGAGAAGGGCCAGATCTACGGCCTGATAGGCCCCAACGGCGCGGGGAAGTCGACCTTGTTCAACTGCGTTGCCGGCCTGTACCCCCCCACCTCGGGCAAGGTCATCTACGACGGCGAGGACATCACGGGGTGGAAGCCATGGAACGTCTGCAGGAAGGGGCTCGCGCGCACCTTCCAGATCGTCAAGCCGTTCCAGAAGAGGACGGTCCTCTACAACGTCATGGTGGGTTCTTTCCTCAAGACCTCGAACCCGTCAGAAGCCCGGGACAGGGCCATGGAGGTCCTCAAGCGCTTCAACCTCGCCGACAAGTGGAACATCCTGGCGGGAAACCTCACCATAGCCGACCGCAAGCGACTCGAGATAGCCAGGGCCATGGCGACCGAGCCGGACGTCCTCCTCCTCGACGAGAGCATGGCCGGCCTCAGGCCGAACGAGGTCGACGAGACCCTCGACGAGATCAGGAAGATACGGGACAGCGGCGTGACCATCTTCATGATCGAGCACATCATGAGGGCCATCATGACCGTCTCCGACAGGATCACGGTGATCCAGTTCGGCAAGAAGATCATGGACGGGACGCCGCAGGAGGTGGCGAACGACGAGCGGGTCATCAAAGCATACCTGGGGGAGAGCTATGGCGCTGCTTGAGATCAGGAACATCGACTGCTTCTACGGTGACGTGCAGGTCATCTTCGGCGTTTCCATGCACGTCGACGAGGGCGAGGTCATCAGCCTCATCGGCGCCAACGGCGCCGGAAAGTCCACCCTGCTCAGGACGGTCTCCGGCCTCATGAAACCGAGATCAGGCGAGATTCTCTTCGAGAACGAGCCGGTGCACGACTTGAGGCCCGAGCAGATCGTGGAACGGGGGATCATCCAGGTACCCGAAGGCAGGAGACTCTTCAGCCTCATGACCGTGCGAGAGAACCTCGAGGTCGGGGCATACAACTCCAGGGCCTATCCTCACCTTGCCCAGACCCTCAAGGAGGTCTACAAGCTCCTGCCGCGCCTGGAAGAACGCGAGAACCAGCTCGCCATAACGCTCTCCGGGGGTGAACAGCAGATGGTGGCCATAGGCAGGGCCATGATGGCGAGGCCGAGGATCCTCATGATGGACGAACCTTCCCTGGGCCTGGCCCCGGTTCTCATCAAGGAGATCTTCACCACCATCAGGCAGATCGCCGATCAGGGGACGACGGTCTTGCTGGTGGAACAGGACGTACAGCACTCCTTGAGCCTTTCCGACAGGGGCTATGTCCTCGAACACGGCCGCATCGTGCTCGAAGGCAGCGGGAAGGATCTCCTCGAGAACCCCGACATCAAGGAGGCCTACCTGGGAATCTGAGACCCATGGAAAGGCACATGCCGATGGAAAACGCTCACAGCCCCCCCACCCACCCTTGTCGATCCATCCACGGCCTTGTGGTGGATGGATCGATCAGGGGCTTTTCCAACGGCGCGGTGATGGGCGAAGGCTCGGAGAGAAACAGACACAGGGCGATCCGGTAGAGGGCCGACACCTCGGGATCTTGCGGTACCAGCCATCCCGCAGAGGTAGGGGTGTGCCGTGAATGAGACCGGATCCCCACGACAAGGACAAGGAGGAAGTGGACATGGAAGATTTCTTGAAGCGGTGCGAAGAGTGCAACCCTGGAGAGAGGGAATTCCTCCAGGCGGTCTCGGAGGTGGTCAAGTCGGTGAAGCCCGTGCTGGACAAGCATCCCGAGTATAGAAAGGAAAAAATCCTGGAACGCATGGTGGAGCCGGAGCGGGTGGTCATCTTCAGGGTGCCGTGGGTTGACGACCGGGGAGAGGTCCAGGTCAACCGTGGGTACCGGATACAGATGAACAGCGCCATCGGCCCCTACAAGGGCGGGTTCAGGTTCCACCCGTCGGTGAACCTCTCCATCCTGAAGTTCCTCGCCTTCGAACAGGTGTTCAAGAACGCGCTGACCACCCTGCCCATGGGCGGAGGCAAGGGGGGATCGAACTTCGACCCCAAGGGGAAGTCCGACAACGAGGTCATGAGGTTCTGCCAGAGCTTCATGACCGAGATGCAGCGCCACATCGGGCAGTTCGTCGACGTCCCGGCGGGTGACATCGGCGTGGGAGCCCGCGAGATCGGCTACCTGTTCGGCCAGTACAAGAGGATCCGGAACGAGTTCGTGGGCGTGCTCACAGGGAAAGGGCTCACCTACGGCGGGAGCCTCATCAGGCCGGAGGCCACGGGTTACGGCGCCGTGTATTTCGCGGCCGAGATGCTCGCCACCAGGGGTGAGACTCTCGAGGGCAAGGTATGCCTGGTCTCGGGCTCAGGGAACGTGGCGCAGTTCACCACCCAGAAGCTCATCGAGCTCGGCGCCAAGGTGGTGACCCTGTCCGACTCCAACGGCTACATCTACGACGAGCAGGGCATCGACGCCGAGAAACTGGCCTTCGTGATGGAGCTCAAGAACGTCCGCAGGGGGCGGATCAAGGAATACGCGGACAAGTACAAGGGCGTCGTCTACGTGCCGGTGGACCCGGCGCTGGACTACAACCCCCTGTGGGACCACAAGGCCCAGTGCGCCTTCCCGTCGGCCACCCAGAACGAGATCAACGCGAAGGACGCCGCCAACCTGCTCAAGAACGGCGTCTACGTGGTGGCCGAGGGCGCGAACATGCCCACGGTGCCCGAGGGCGTGGACCTCTTCGTGGACAGCAAGATCCTCTACGGCCCCGGCAAGGCGGCCAATGCGGGCGGGGTGGCAACCTCGGGTCTCGAGATGACCCAGAACAGCATGCGCCTCTCCTGGACCAGGGAAGAGGTCGACAACAGGCTGCGCATGATCATGAAGGCGATCCACACCGCATGCGTACAGGCAGCCGAGACGTACGGCACGCCGCACAACTACGTGAACGGCGCGAACATCGCCGGTTTCGTCAAGGTGGCGGACGCCATGATGGCGCAGGGGATCGTGTAAGGCTGCAGAGTCGACAGACCCGCATGGGGGCGGCGTCCCAGACACTCGCAAGGGTGCCTGCGCCCCCATGCGGGGCCTCCACACCACCACCGCAGGTCGCCGGTTTCCTGGTGACACCGGCGGGTTCGGGCGTACGCCGGCCCTTGCAAGACCCGTTTGACGGGGTATTATGCCAGTTGTGACGCGAGACGACCTCACCGACCTCGGCGAGCGGGAACTCCAGGCGATGTTCAGGCTCGACTTCAAGGTCTTCCTGGAGCTCATGGCCAGGAAGATCAGGGAGATCCTCCTCGTATCGAGCCGCTACGACGCCTTCGTCATCGAGGAAGACGTCACGCTTGCTTCCCGTATCGTCACCGAGTACAGCGGCCTCAACCTGTCCCAGCCCCCCAGGGTCACCAGGACGTCCTCGGCCAAGAGGGCGCTCGACCTCCTCCAAGAGCGGCAGTTCGACCTCGTCATCACCATGCCCAACCTCGAGGACATGGATGCCTTCTCGCTGGGCAGAAAGATCAAGGAGAAAGACCCGGCCCTGCCCGTGTACCTGCTCGCGCACAGCCTCAGGGGGCTCCAGACCTCCGGCGAGCTCGTCTCCCACGAAGGGGTCGACAAGGTGTTCATCTGGTCCGGTGACGCCGAGCTGCTGCTCGCCATCGTCAAGAGCACGGAAGACGCCATGAACGCCGAGTACGACACGGCGCACGCGGACGTGTGCGTGCTCATCCTCGTGGAGGACTCGCCCCTGTACTACTCGAGGCTCCTGCCCATCTTCTACAAGGAGGTGGTGAGGCAGATACAAGCCGTGCTCGAGCTCGGCGTCAACGCGGAGGAACGTCTCCTCATCATGAGGACCAGGCCCAAGATCCTCTGGGCGCGGACCTACGAAGAGGCACAGGAACTCTTCGAGAAGTACAAGCAGAACCTCCTCGGCATCATATCGGACACCCGCTTCCCGAGAGAGTGCAGGATGCACACGGACGCCGGCGTCGAGCTGCTCTCGAGGGCGCGCAGGGAGCTGCCTCACCTCCCCCTGCTCCTCATGAGCTCGGAGGGCGAAAACAAGACGAAGGCCCGTCTCATACCGGCTGACTTCATAGACAAGAACTCACCTGACGTCATCGAGCAGATCCGGGGGTTTTTCCTGAGGCGCCTCGGGTTCGGCGAGTTCGTGTTCAGGCTGCCGGACGGGAAAGAGGTGGGCAGGGCGGCCAAGCTCAGGGAGCTCGAGGAGCGGCTCCAGACGATCCCCGAGGAATCGCTCATGCTGCACATCGAGCAGAAGGACATGGCCAACTGGATCATGATGCGTTCCGAGATACCGCTCGCAAAGGCCATACGGGCACTGTCGTGCTCCTCGTTCCCGTCCGCGTCCCAGTTGCGAAGCCACGTGGTCAAGCTCGTCCGATCGGTGAGGAGGCTCAGGCAGAAGGGCGTGGTCGTCCAGTTCAACAGGAAGGAGTTCGACGCGGATCTCCTCCAGTTCGCGAAGATCGGGAAGGGGTCGCTCGGCGGGAAGGCGAGAGGACTGGCGTTCATGTCCTCGATGCTGCAGGAGAACATGGACCTCCTGGAAAAGTACCGCAACGCGGAGATCCGGATCCCCCGAAGCGTCGTGCTCGCCACCGACGTCTTCGAGGAATTCGTGGAGAGGAACGATCTCAAGCGGTACGCTTCCGAGGATCGCCCCGACGGCGAGGTGGCCCGCGCCTTCCTCGAGTGCAGGCTGGACGAAGGGGTGCTCGAGGATCTCGAGACCTACCTCTCCCAGGTCACCTGCCCCCTCTCCGTCAGATCCTCAAGCCTGCTCGAGGACGCCCAGTTCCAGCCGTATGCGGGCCTCTACGCCACCTACATGATCCCCAACAACGACCCGTCCCCGAAACACAGGCTGGCATCCCTCGAGGCGGCCATAAAGCTCGTCTACGCGTCGACCTACTTCGAGGGGCCCAAGGCGTTCACGAAGAGCACGGCGAGCCAGGCGAAGGACGAGGCGATGGGGGTGATCGTCCAGGAGCTGGTCGGGAGGCCCTACGGCGACTTCTTCTACCCGGCGATATCCGGCGTGGCCCTCTCGCATAACTACTACCCCATCCATCCCATGCGGCCGGAAGACGGGATCGTGCACATGGCCGTGGGCTTCGGCAAGACCGTCGTGGAAGGCGGTCAATCCCTGAGGTTTTCTCCCCGCTATCCAGAGATCCTCCCCCAGTTCTCGACCGTGGACGACATCCTCTCCAACTCCCAGAGGTTCTTCTACGCGCTGAGGATGAAAGGACGGGCGGATGTGCAGAACGGGCTGGACCGCCTCTTCCTCGAGAGGCGGGAGATCTACGATGCGACCGACGAGTTCCCCGTCGTCGCGTGCACGAGCACGTACGACCCGTCGGAGCACCGGATCGTGGACACGGGATACGGACCGGGGGGCAAGGTGGTCACCTTCGCGCACATCCTCAAGTACCGGTCGGTCCCCCTGCCGGAGATCATCTCGGACCTCCTCGACGTCGCGTCGAGGGGCATGGGGCTGGCGGTCGAGATGGAGTTCGCCGTGAACCTCTTCGAGGAACGGCCTGATTTCTGCGCGTTCTACCTCCTCCAGGTCAGGCCCATGGCGACGGAAGAGGTGGGCATCGAGGTCGAGATAACCCAGCGGGACAAGGCGGGCGCCTTCTGCCTCTCCCACCTGGCGCTCGGCAACGGGACGAGGAGGGACATCTCGGACATCGTCTTCGTGAAGCCAGAAGACTTCCGTTTGGAGGCCACGCCCCAGATCGCGGAGGAGGTGGGAAGGATAAACGGTTCGCTGCTCTCACAGGCCAGGCCCTACCTCCTCGTCGGTCCAGGAAGGTGGGGCTCGTTCGACAGGTGGCTCGGCGTGCCGGTCCAGTGGAAACACATATCGGGGGTGGGCGCCATCGTCGAGCTCAGGGGCGGGCTCATCAAGGCCGACCCGTCGCAGGGATCCCACTTCTTCCTGAACATCACCTCGCTCGGCATCCCGTACGTGACCATCACCGAGAAGACGGACGACTTCATCGACTGGGATTGGATGAAGTCGCTGCCGGTCGAGGCCGAGACCCCCCACCTGCGCCACGCGCGGCTCGCGAGCCCCCTCACCATCAAGGTGGACGGCAGGAGGTCGATCTGCGTGATGCTCAAGCCGGACGAGGCCCCCGAGAGCACACCCGGCTGCAGGTGACCCCTTGAAGGGGGCATCCCCTCGGGCACGCGGCCGAATGCGTACGAACGACGGCGTGGTCACGGCTACCGCGTCTCACGGACAAGCACCGGGATCGAGAACGGAGAGCCACGATGAGGAGAAAGGACAAAGAGATCACTGACAAAGCCGCGATCGACGGCATCATCGAATCGGCGCTCGTGTGCCACCTGGCCGTGTGCGACGGGGGTGTCCCGTACGTGGTGCCCCTGTGCTTCGGCTACGACGGGCGGCGCCTCTACCTCCACAGCGCGCCAGAGGGCAGGAAGATCGACCTCATCAGGAAGAACCCGAAGGTCTGCTTCGGCGTCGAGTCCACCTGCGAGGTGGTCCCCTCCGACAGGGCATGCTCGTTCACCATGCGGTACGAGAGTGTCGTCGGGAAGGGAACCGCACGGATCGTCACGGACGAGGCCGAAAAGAGGCGTGCCCTGGAGGTCATCACCGGACGGTACGCGCACGAGGCGACCCCGCTTCCAGAGGGCGCCACCGGGAAGGTCACGGTCATCGCCGTCGAGATCGAGGAGCTCACGGGCAAGAGATCGGGGTATTGAGGTCGGGGAGAGACGCGGGGATCGCGTTCGTGTATACTCGGGCCCTCGAGACGGGTGCCCCACGCCGGGTGCCAAAAAGGCGGGTGGCTGCACGACCCACGAAGGAGCGCTCCACCGGGAAGGCCATGCCGGGCACGAGGGCGGCTGCCCCGTCCCGCACACGGCATGGGGGTGCAGCGACGTCAGGTCGGCCCGGCGCGCGGCACTGCAGGTCCTCGAGCAGGGATGCAAGCCGCGGGAGGACGGGCAGGGGTCTTTGCATGGACAACCCCGGCCGTGCGATCTCCGGGCCGTTTCACGTCGCCGGGCGGGCCGGCGCACCGGTCACCCGCCTGGAGGACCGTTCCCGGCACACCCGGCACCGGAGGCGCGAGCCACGGGAGGAACGAGCATGCGCATCGACATGAACCTGGCGCTTCCAGCGCTCTTCATCGTCCTCGGGGCGGCGGACTTGGCCTACGGCCTGTACCGCCATGACGCAGTGAGCATGGTCATGGGGGCCGCCATGGTCGCCCTTGCCGCCTGGATCATCTTTCAAAGAAAGACTTAAGACAGGAAAAGGAAATCGTGATCGGGCGGGTGGGTATACGCCGTATCGCACGTCGCCCGCGAGAATGTCCGGAGAGAAAGGAGATCATGCATGGGTGAGAGGAGACAGGGCCGGGGGACCATGTCCGTGTGGGCGGGAGAGGGACGATCTTCAGGTGGCGCACCCACCCAGATACCCATCGTGCAGTCGGTTTCCTTCGGGTACGACGACATGGACGCCTGGATGAGGGTCGGCAGAGGCGTCGAGCCAGGCCACATCTACTCGAGGAACACGAACCCGACGGTTGAGGCATTCGAGGAGAAGGTGCGCGCCCTCGAGGGCGCAGAGGCTGCTACCGCGTTCGGCAGCGGCATGGCCGCGATCAGCAACACCCTGTTCACCCTCCTCTCGCCGGGGGATCGCGTGGTGTCCGTGAAGGACAGCTACGGCGGGACCAGCAAGCTCTTCATGGAGTTCCTCCCGCGGTTCGGCATAGAGGCGGTCTTGTGCGATACCACCGATCACGCGATGATCGAGGGAGAGCTCAAGAGGGGTTGCAGGCTGCTCTACCTCGAGTCGCCCACCAACCCGACCCTCAAGGTGATCGACATAGCGCGCCTGGCTTCCTCGGCGCACGAGTGCGGGGCCGTCGTGGTCGTGGACAACACCTTCGCGACACCCATCAACCAGAGGCCCCTGGAGTTGGGGGCGGACCTCGTCATCCACAGCGCCACCAAGTTCCTGGGCGGCCATGCGGACGCGCTGGGAGGGGTGGTCTGCGGGCCGAGGGCCCTCGTGAAGGAGATCTTCCACTTCAGGGAGATAAACGGCGCCGCCCTCGATCCCATGGCCGCCTACCTGCTGCTCAGGGGCATGAAGACGTTGCACCTGAGGGTGGCGAGGCAGAACGAGAGCGCGCTGGCTATCGCCAGGTGGCTCACAGGGCACCGGGCTGTTCGCGAGGTCTTCTATCCAGGGCTCGAGACCCATCCCGGCCACTCGATCGCCGCGTCCCAGATGAAGGGGTTCGGGGGGGTGTTGAGCTTCTCGCTCGCAGGCGACATCGAGGCGGTGAAGGTCTTCCTGCCCAGGCTCAAGCTCGCGCACAGGGCGGCGAACCTCGGCGCCGTGGAGACGATCGCAGGGCCCCCGGCCACGACGAGCCATGTCGAGTGCACACCCGAGGAGCGCTTTGCGATGGGCATACCCGAGGGCCTCGTCAGGTACTCGGTGGGCATAGAGGACGTGGAGGACCTCATAGGCGATCTCGCTCAGGCGCTGGAAGGCATCCCCGCGTGAGGATGCGGCGTGAGGCGTGCATCGTGTAGACACCGCCTGTGAACCTGTATAAGAAAGCAGGAAGGGGCGCCGCGTCCACGCGGGGACGAAAACCAGGGGGGTTCGGATGGCACTATCCTTTCGCCCGGCCCGCACGCAGGACCTCGAGGCGGTCTTTGACGTCTACAGGGAGTCTCTCGAGGACGTCTACGTGCGTCACGGGTTCGACCCGCCTCACATCCACGGCAAGGTGAACCCGTTCCATGCATTCTGCCTGGAAAGCGAGCCGGGCGGGTTTTTCGTCGCGGAAGAGGAAGGAGAGATCGTGGGGGCCTCGCTGGGGTGGGCGAGAGGCCGGTTGTGGTTCCTCTCCCACCTGTTCGTCAGGCCGCATATGCAGAGGCGTGGCATCGGGGGCACCCTGCTGGAACTCGCGAGGACACACGCCGGGGAGTCGGGCGCCGACATCGAGGCGGTGGTCACCATGGCGTTCAACCCCGTATCCGTGGGACTGTACCTGGGAACAGGCATGCTCACGGTCACGGCAGTGCTGCTCATGAAGATGCACGGACGGCCCGCGCCGGACGGGGTCACGAACGAGGACGCGGGGGGTGTTCACGAGACGCGTCCCGAGGTCCCTGTCCTGGAGTTCCTGGACGCCGAGACCCTGGGGTTCTCGAGGGGATCACAGCACCGGTTCCTGCTGGGTCTCGAAGGGGCCGGGTGCACGACGGTCTTGAGAGGCACAACCCCGGCCGCGTACGCCTACCACTTCGCGGACGGCCGCATCGGGCCCGCCTGCGCCCTCGACGAGGACTCGCTCGAGAGGGCCCTGCGTGCGGCCACGGCCCAAGCGGCCGGGGTTGCACCCACCCTCTCCCTCATGGTGCCCACGTCGAACAGGCGTGCCCTGAAGACCGCGGTCTCCCTCGGGTTCAGGCCCGATGTCCCCTACGTGCTCCTCTCCTCCAGGCCGTTCGGTTCCTTCGAACGCTATCTTCTCCACTCGCCCGGCATGATGTGACCCGCACCACGCCGGACGGACCGCCGGAGACGACCGTCATCGTCCCGACCGGGTCTTGCAGCCGAGCCAGGCTTGTGCCTGAGAGACCGGCCGTGTTCCATCGCTCCCATATCCGCGTGGCGTCCACCCGTTCTCTCCGCTCGCGGGTGCGTCACCGGAGGGGTGTTCGCACCACGCTCTCGGGCCGGATCGTGACCCCACCTCTTTCTCGGCGGCTCTTACCCGGCCACGACAAGGGAGCGTCCCGTCACCTCGTTGTCGCCGCCTCTATGAGCCCCGCCAGCGTGTCGGTAGTGAAGCTGCCTTCCACGAAGGCGTCCGACTCCATGATCAGGAGCCCGAGCGGTATGGTCGTCTTGACCCCCTCGATGCGGAAGGCCCTCAGGCTCTCCTTCATGAGCTCGATGGCCCCGCGCCTGTCGGCTGCGTGGACGATGAGCTTGGCCAGCATGGGGTCGTAGAAGGGGGAGACCTTGAGGCCCGGCTCGAGCGCGTGGTCGAGCCTCACGCCGTTCGACAGCCGGGGGAACGCGATCTCGGTCACGGTGCCCGGAGACGGCACGAAGGTAAAGGGGTCCTCGGCATAGATACGCAGCTCTATGGCGTTCCCCCGTATGTTCACGTCTTCCTGGCGGATGCCGAGCCTCTCGCCCATGGCGATCAAGAGCTGGGTCTTGACCAGGTCCATCCCGGTTATCATCTCGGTGACCGGGTGTTCCACCTGGATCCGTGCATTCACTTCCATGAAGTAGAAATTGCCGTTCTCGTCCCGCAAGAACTCCACCGTGCCGGCGTTGTTGTACCCCATCTCCCTGAGTATGCTCACGGCCCAGGACTGGAGCTTTTGCCGGTCCTCGACCGAGACCACGGGAGAAGGACCCTCCTCGACGACCTTCTGGTACTTGCGTTGGACGGAGCACTCGCGCTCGCCCAGGGCCACGTAGTTTCCCTCGTTGTCACCCAGGCACTGAACCTCTATGTGGCGTGGGTTGGCGATGCGCTTCTCGACATAGCACTCGGGTGAACCGAAGGCCATCTTCCCGATGCTCTTCGACGACTCGAAGACCGGGACGATTTGGTCCTCGGTGCAGATGGGCTGAATGCCTTTCCCTCCGCCTCCCTTGTCCAGCTTCAGAAGGAGCGGCGGGCCGAGTTCCCTGAACAGCCTTACGATCGTCTCCACGTCATCGACGTTGTCGGCCGTGCCGGGTGTGATAGGCACCCCCAGTTTCCGGCCGAGCTTCCTGCAGTACGACTTCGACTCAATGCTGTGGAGCACCTGGGGCGACGGTCCCACCCACGTGGTCCCGCTCTCCACCACCGCCTTCGCGAAGTCCGCGTTTTCGGAGAGGAACCCGTAGCCCGGATGGACGGCGTCGGCTCCCGACCGTTTCACTGCATCGAGAATGTTGGCGATGTTCAGGTAGCTCATGGGGGGCGGTGATTTCCCGATGTGGTACGCCTCGTCCGCCTCTCTCACGTGCATCGCGTTCTCGTCGGCGTCGGAGTACACGGCCACCGTCTTCAGGCCGAGTTCCCTGGCCGCCCTGATAACCCGAAGCACGATCTCCCCACGATTGGCTATGAGCACTTTCTTCATGGTGTGGTCCTCTCTCGTTTCTGGAATCTCGTGCCCTGTCCGCTCATGAAGGGGACAAGGGGACAAGGATTGCGGCCTTCCGTGCTTCCGTGGCGTCCAGCGAGCACCCTGCCCCCATGCACCCAGGCATGAACCTCGAGTCTCCTGTCGGTCCCGGTCATTTGATGAGCGGCGCACCCATGGGGAACTTCATGCCTGCTGCACAGAGAATTCCTCCCACCGTCATCACGATGCCGAACAGCCCGGCCACGAAGAACCCCCACCCGCTGATCTGCATGACCGCAGGCGACGCATAGCCGAAATAGATGAGCACGAGGAACGCGATGCCCACATCGGCTCCTATGACCGAGATCGACGCGGATGCCGGCGCGTACTTCAGGAAGATCGGGGTGGTGAGTATGAGGGTCACGCCGAGTACCGCCCACTCGAACCCGAGCACCTTCGCATCCAGCTCCCACCCGTATATCGGGGCGAAATAACTGACAAAATAGGTAAGGGCCGAGCAAAAGGCGAAGAACGCCCCGAAGTACAACCAGGTGACGCCACCCGCCACGTTCCCGAGCTTGAGCTGGGTAATGGCCGCTCCGAGATACGGGATCGTGCACGCAAGCGATATGCAGGCCATGAGAAGGAGCGCCTTCGGCCCGACGAAACCGCAGAGGAATGCCCAGGCGATCCACGTGGCGATGGAGTAGGCTATCCAACCGCCAGGCCCTGCATCGGCGATCTTTATAGTGACGTTGACATCTTTTCCATCTGACATGAACGCACCTCCTGTCGGTATATGAGGTCACGGGGCAGACGGAGGTCCCGGGGACAGAGATCGAGGGTTCTCCCCCGCATCCCTCCATCCTCAGGTCTCAGCGCCGCCCGCATGACCGGTCTCCTGTCCGTCCTTTCGTCATCATCCAGGCAGGGGAATCAGATCTCGAGGACGACCATGGGGTCTCCCACCTGCATCTCGTCCCACTCCTTGACGAGGATCTCCTTGACCGCGCCGGGCTTGTCCGCCTTGACGCTTATCTCGGTCTTCATGCAGTTGATCACCGCGACCTCCTGTCCCTCCGCCACCTTCTCACCCACGTTCACGACCACCCGGGCCACGAGGCCGGGCATGGTAGCAGTAACCTTGTGATCCATATGTCCTCCTTGTGCTGGTCTGTCGCTGCGTCACTTGGTGACGTTGTCCTCCGTGAAGAGCGCGCGCTGCTTTTTCCGCTCCTCGATGGCCTGTTCCCTCGTGCAGTAGACGAACGTGAACTTGTCTCTCGCGGGGGTCCCCTGCCCGATCTTCCAGAGGTCGGCGTTTATGACGTGGAGCACGTTGATGTAACCGCCGAGCGTCGGGCCGTCTGCTATGAGGAGGATCGGCGTGTTTCCGCACACGTTCATGGTCCCGCGGATGGCGTAGCCGTGGTCGACGATGTTCGAGGGGTGCGACCCGCCCACACCGCCGTCCGCGCGTGCGAAGAAGTATTCGGGCACCGGCTCGATGCGGTACGCCGAGCGGTTCGACGTGTGCTGTATCTTGTGCTCGTTCTCGTAGAGATAATCCATGCCCTCCTTGGTGACGTAGTCCGGGCAGGTGTTCGGCCCCGGGATGGCCCTGAGTTCCCAGGTCCGAGCGAACTCGGGTTTGACCCCTTTCTTGAGCTTCCTGCCTGCAAGCGTATCGAGCGCGCGGGCCGGCTTGCCGAACTTCAGGACGTCGCCGGGGGCGAGCTTCCTCCCCTCGAACCCGCCGTAGCTGCCGAATATGCAGGTGGACTTGCTCCCGAGATACGGCGGCACATCGATGCCGCCTGCAACGGCCACGTACGACCTGAAGCCGAACTCGCCGAACACGCCGAGGTTCAGGACGTCGCCCTTCTTCACGGGGACCGCCTCCCACATGGGTATGGGATTCCCGTTGATCGTCGGCTTCATGTCCGTCCCGCAGATGCTGATCACCGTGTTCTCCATGAACTCGGCCTCGAAGTAGCCCCCTGCGACCTCGAGACCCGCCTCTCCCGTGGGGTTGCCGACGAGGAGATTGGCGAACTGGAGGGACACGTTATCCATGGCGCCGGATGCCGACATCCCCTTGCTCAAGTAACCGAGCCTTCCGGGCCAGTCTTCCACGATGGTTTCTATGCCGGGCTTTATGATCTTCAACATATGTGCTGTCCTCCTTGTGCTCTTAGAGACGAGGGGCCTTCTTGATACCCTCGGCCTGCTTGGCCTGGAACTCGGCTGTGCCCTTGACCACCTCGGGTGAGTTGATGAAGGCGATGTAGTCCTTGACCACGATCTCGCCGTCCTCGATCTGGTAGACGTAGTCCGTCTTGTTGTGGACGTGCTCGAAGATGTCGAGGACCTCCTTCTCCGTCACCTCGTGGAACTGGACGCGGTCGCCGTTCCTGTAGAGGAAGGGCGAGTCCTTGAAGAGGGGGTGTTTCTGGGCGAACTGGAATACCGGAATGGTGCGGCCGAAGAGCTGGTAACCTCCCCCCGTGGGGGTGGTGTACGTGAAGACGCAGGGCCCGCCGATGCCCACGGTGCCTTCCGGGGTCCACGTACGCGGCGGGTTGTATTTGGGGACGACGATCGCGCATCTCGGGTCCATGGGCCAGAGGAAGGCGCCGCCCGGCCAGAACCCGCCTCCGGAGTTGTACCACTGCGTACCCAAGAGCTTCTGCTTCACCTCGGGGACGGTTATCCCGTTGCACAGGGCGATGTATTCGAGATTGTAGCCGTTGATCACGTTCGGGGCGTCGGGCCGTACTTCTTTCACGTACTTCTCGACAGCCTTCTTGGTCTCGCTGTCCTCGAACGCGATGGGGAGGTGGATGACCCTCGACGGCATGACGATGTGGTCAACGTCCTCCAGCTCCTCCTCGAACCCCTTGATCATGTCGATCAGCTTCATGACGTCGAGCTGCTCGGGATCGAAGTGGATCATGTTCGTCCTTATCCCGGGCAGGGTTTCGATGAACCCCTTGGGGGCCGCCTGCCTGATCTTCGCGTCGATCGTCTGGATCCTGAAGGAGTCGAGCAGGTTGGCCCTCTGGACCCTCCCGTACTCGACCTGTAGGAATCCATCCCCTGCCTGGCGGAACAGCACCTCGAGGCGCGTCTTCGTCGCAGGCAACGTCGCCAGAATGACGTCGTACTTTCGTTCTTCCATCCTCTATCCTCCCTTCGTTTGATCGATTGACCGGACCTCTTCTCTTCTTTCCCTACCTCAAGGTCAGCCCACCCTGCCCGGGGTTCATGACGACGGGCGCGTGCTAGATCCCGGGCGACTCGATGGTGTAACCGTTGTCCGTGAGGACCTTCCTGACCGCTTTCACGATCTCGATCGCGCCCGGGCTGTCCGAGTGGACGCAGACGGAAGACCCCTCGATCGCGATCTCGGTGCCCGAGGTGGTCTTGACCTTGCCGTCTCTCACCATCCCGATGACCTTTGCGGCGACGTCCTCAGGGCTGTGCGCCTCGTGATGCCTGGTGATGACGAGGTTGCCGTCCTTGTCGTAATCGAGGTCGGAGTACACCTCGAACACCGGCCTGATGCCGTAGCTCTGTGCGACCTGGCCGAGGACGCCCTTCTTCATGCAGTAGAGGTACAGGCTTGCATCGATATCCCTGATGGCCTCGCAGATCGTCTTGGCGACCTCTTCTCTCGTGTGCGCCATCCCATAGAGCTTGCCGTGCGGCTTCACGTGATGGAGCCTCATCCCGGCTGCGTCCAGGAAGGCCTTGAGCGCGCCCACCTGGTACATGAGGTCGCAGTAGAGCTCCTCCATGGACACTTCCATGACCCTCCTCCCGAATCCCTGGAGGTCCGGAAGCCCCGGATGAGCACCCACCTGTACGCCGTACTTCTTCGCGAGGGCCACGGTCTTCTTCATCACGCACGGGTCACCCGCATGGAATCCGCAGGCGACGTTGGCGCTCGTGATGTAGGGCATGAAGTTCTCGTCGTCGCCCATGGTGTACATCCCGAAGCTCTCGCCCATGTCCACATTGAGATCCACCTTCATACTCCCCTCCTTGTCTGGCCTCTGCACAAGACCCTTCTTCCCCCCGCACGAGGTGCGCGGGCAGTCTACCCTGTATCGTCCACCGGGGCTGCGTCTTTGGCCGGGCTCGGGTGCACCTGGATGAGGCCGAGACCGAGGCGTTCCGCGGGCCCTCGGTCGGCAGGCAAGGATCCGGCACCGGACGTGCCCGCGTCGCTGCCGGCTTGGGTCCACATCCTGCGGTATTTTTCCGGCCGGATGCGCTCGTCATGCACCAAGATCATCGATGAAGACCCCATCCGGCCGAAAGGCACCCTCGAGGAAGACGGCTTCCCGCGCCCGCACCGCTCACGTCTCGCGTTGCGGACCGCATCCACCTCTTCTCTCGAACAGACAGACATCCTCATACCCCGCGGAAACACCCTGGCACCCCCCGGCGGCCCTGGACTGACCCGATTCGAGATCGTTCATCTCTCAGCAAAGAAAGTGCCATGGTCGCCATGGACGCCTGCGGGCTCGCGATGCAAGGCACATCCATGCGCGCCTGGTCGCCTCGAGGAGTGTCGAGCACGAAGGATCCGTTGCACGATTGCATCAGAATGCCATGGTGGGTTCCTGTTGCGTTGCATTGTCAATGCGATAGATCATCGGTGCATTGTTGCAATGGGATGCATGGTTGCAACAGGTGAATCAAGGTTATCATTCAGGTCTTCACCCCCTTCTCATGCCTTGCCGTTTCCTGTCAAGATCCCTGGGAGCCCATCTGTGGGGCGATCACCCGTGTCCCAGCCCTTGTCCATGTCACTTTCTCAGACCTGGCCCGGACCACTCGGCACGGCGGCATCTTTCTTGCTTGCGTGAGATCGCATCATGAGCGACGCGACGTATGCCATGCAGAACGCACCTGAGGCCCCCGGGCTCATCCCCCTTCAGGCCGAGGCGCAGCCGAACCCGCGTGCACCCGAGGGGGAGGACGGCGGCAGGGACACGGACCTCGCCCGGAGGGTGAGGCTCGCCCTTGCGGGGCAGGGAGTGAAAGCCCCTGTCATCCACGTCCGGGAGACCTTGTCGACCAACAGCCTGGCCCACAGCCTCGCACGCCTGGGTCACCCGGAAGGGACGGTCGTCATCGCCGACTCCCAGACCGCGGGCCGCGGTCAGTTCGGTCGCTCGTGGCACTCGGCCGAAGGCAAGGGGCTCTACCTCTCGGTGATCCTCAAGCCCGCCATGCGTGCGGCCAGGATGTCGGGCATCACTTTGGTGACGGCTGTATGCCTCGCTCAGGCCCTGAGGGATGACTGCGGCATCCATGCCTGCATTAAGTGGCCGAACGACATCCTCGCGAGGGGGAAGAAACTGGCCGGGATCCTCACCGAGATATCGATCACGGGCGACGAACTGGATCACCTCGTGGTAGGCGTCGGCGTGAACCTGGACCATGAAGCCCACGATTTTCCCCCGGAAATAAGGGACAAGGCGACGTCCATCCGCTTGGAGGCGGGCGGGAAGGACGGCTCCGCGTCCTTCGTCGCCGCTTTTCTCGAAGCGTTCTACCGGGGGTACCGGGAATTCCTCGCAACCGGGTTCGATGCCTTCCGAGGGAGGTGGAACTCGATGTCGGCCATGACAGGCAAGAGGGTGCTCGTGAGGCATGCCGGCGGACTCCACCTGGAGGGCGTCTCCCTGGGCGTCGACAGCCAGGGGGCCCTCGTCGTCTTGTGCCCGGGCGGCCAGAGGAAACGCGTGCTCTCGGGGGAGATCGAGCTCTCCTGAACCCTGACGGCGACGGGACACCGCGCCAAGCTCATCGACGCCTTCGCGCGGAGAGGTCCATCTCCTGCCCAGGCCCCAGTCGCCACCTTGAGCCATCGGGCATGCTCACGGCGAACGGCAAGATCCATCCCCTTCGGGAGGCAGGCAAGGCCCACGGGACCTGCATCCCGCGATGCCGCACGCGCACGCCCGTCTCGACCGGCATCTCCTTGCGGCGTTTGTGTGCGTGTCTTCGCGTGTGCTCCGGCCACTGTGTCGACTAGAGCTTCTTGAGCTTCCTGGTGAGCGTGCTGGCGTCTATCCCCAGGTGAGGGGCGGCCTTGCGGGCGCTGCCGAACTTCTCGATCGCCTTCTTGATGATGGAGACCTCGATCCGTCCCATCTGCTCCTTCAGCGTGAGGCCGCTCTCGAAGAAGTCCTTCACCCCCTTCTCGAAGATCTCCCGGGGAAGGTTGGCGGGAACGATGTAGTCGTTGTGGGAGATCACCACGAGGCGCTCGATGACGTTCGCCACCTCGCGGACGTTGCCTGGCCACGGGTAGGCGACCAAGTGGTCCATGGCCTCCTTGGAGATCTTCTTCCTTGTCCCGTGCTTCTTGTTGAACCGGTTCAGGAAGAAATGCACGAGGTAGGGGATGTCGTCCCTCCTCTCGCGCAGCGGCGGCACGTAGATGGGTATCACGTTCAGGCGGTAGTAGAGGTCCGCCCTGAACTGTTTCTTCGCGATGAGTTCCTTGAGGTCCTGGTTCGACGCGCAGATGATCCTCACGTCCACCTTGATGGGCCTCGTCCCCCCCACCCTCGTGAACTCGAAGCTCTGGAGCACCCGCAGGAGCTTCGACTGGAGGACCATGGGCATCGACTCCACCTCGTCCAAGAAGAGGGTCCCCCTGTTCGCCACCTCGAAGAGCCCGGACTTCCCCTCCTTGCGGGCCCCGGTGAAGGCGCCCCTCTCGTACCCGAAGAGCTCGCTCTCCAAGAGGGTCTCGGGAATGGCGCCGCAGTTGATCTTGACGAAGATCCCCGTCTCGGCGCGGTGGGACCTCTCGTGGATCTCCTCCGCGATCCTGTCCTTGCCGACGCCCGTCTCGCCGTAGATGAGGACCGTCGAATCCGTCTTGGACACCCTCTCGAGCAGTTCCTGGATGTGGAGCATGGGCTCGGAGACCATGATGATGTCGTTGTCGCGGATGTTGGCCTTCTGGAGCGACTTGAGCGCGTCCCTGTAGGCGCTCGTCATCCCCTTGGTGTACTCGAGCTGCTGCTCGAGTTCCACGAGGTCGGTCATGTCGCGCACGTTCGTGACGATCATCCTGACGTTCCCGCCTTCGTCGAAGATGGGGTTGCCCGTCACCAGGATGCTCTTTCCCGACTTGAGGGTCTGCATGATAGTGACCGGTCTTCTCTCCTTCAAGACCCTGAGGCTCACGCTCTCGTCGAAGTAGCCCTCCCTCACGAGCTCTTCCATGTTCCTGCCGATGACCTCCGAGGCCTTGATCCCCGTTATCTTCTCGTAGACCGAGTTCACCCGGATGGTGTTCGCCTCGCCGTCGGTGACGTAGATGCCGTCGTAGGATGACTCGATGATCGCCTCGATCTCCCTTGCGTACTCCTTGAGCCTGAAGACGTCGTTGGCCAGCTCCTCGTAGGCCTCGCGCTCTTTGAAGATGCTCATGGCGCCGATGATCTCCCCGTTCCTGACGATCGGCAGCCTGTGGCTCACGAGGGGGATGTCCCGGAAAACGACGGGAAGGTTCACCTGGGGCTTGCCCGTGGCCATGATCTCCCGGTAGCTCTCCCACATGTCCGGGTCGATCTCCCCCACGAACAGCCGACGATCAAGGAGGTCGTCCATGATGTCGAGAATGGAGCGCGCCAGGCTGTTGACGAAGATCACCCTCCCCGTCCTGTCCGCCGCAATGAGCCCGAAATTGGCCGAGTCGAGGATGTTCTCGAGGAGATCGCCGGGCACAGGGGAGGCAGGCACCCCGTGAGAGCGACGCCCTTCGATCCTCTCGCTGCCGCCTTTCGGGTACGATCTTTCCTGGAGCCTTTTCATGAGCGAAGCACCCTCCTTCCGGGGAGCCGCCCGCAAGTCCTCGGTCTTTTCCTCAACGAAGAAGGTATAAACGGCGCCCGCTTGTCTGTCAACAGGTCCGGCCATGCCCCGTCTGTGCACGGGTCGGTCCTGCCGGCACCTCGGCCAGGAGGCCTCCGGGTGCCGAGACAGGCGTGGGGAGAGAGGGCCTCCCACCCCGGACAACCTGATGACGACGCCCGCACATGAGAGCGATACCGGGCATACCAGGAGGCCGGGAAGACCCGCACCGACGATCAAGCCTTCACCCGGCCTGCCTCCCTGTAACGTCCCGGCACGCCACGTGAACAGACCTGGCATGTGCCGTCTCCCTCGCCCGATCCTCCTCGGCCTCCTCCCGGGTGCGTCCCTGCCCTCTGCGGGCGGGCCGTGCGGCCCGGGCGGTTGTGGATGAGAAACCGCCGCCGTCCGTGCCCTCTACAGGCTGGCCGGACGTGGGGCGCCGATACCGTGCGGTTGACTTTTTCGCTTCACAGCCTAGAGTGATACAAGGGTGCACGGTCTGCTCTCACAGGGCGCAGTGCACGGGGTTCCATTCCTTGAGGTCGAGAGGAGGTGTCATGGAAGCGGCAGAGATCATCCGGCTCGCGCTGGAATCGGGCAGAAGATCGCTGGACGAGCACGAGGCCAAGAAGGTGCTCGAGTCCTACGGCGTCCCCGTGGTGAAGGAGGTGGTGTCGAGGGACCCTCACGAGGCGGTTGCAGCCGCATGCGACATCGGCTTCCCCGTTGTCCTCAAGGGCCTCGGATCCAAGTTGCTCCACAAGACCGAGCGAGGGCTCGTGCACCTCGGCCTGGACACGCCGGAAGACGTAATCCGCGCGGCGGAGGCGATCTCCCGGGAGGCGTCGTCCGATCTGGAAGGCATTCTCGTCCAGCCCCAGATCAAGGGCAGGCGGGAGTTCGTCATGGGGATAACCAGAGACCCGATCTTCGGGCCTGTCGTCATGTTCGGCCTGGGCGGGGTCTTCACCGAGGCCATGGCCGACTTCTCGCTCAGGCTCGCCCCCCTGAACCAGCAAGACGCCCTCGCCATGATCTCGGAGATACGCGCAAGGAGGCTCCTCGCTCCGTTCAGGGGTGAGGCCGCCGCGGACACCGACGCGCTCGCGAAGGCCCTCGTCGGCATCTCGAGGCTCGCGTGCGAGCACCCCGAGGTGGGCGAGGTGGACGTGAACCCCCTGCTCGTGACCCCGGAGGGGAAGATCGTGGCCGTGGACGCCCTCGTCGCCCTGTCAGGCGGGCAAAAACGCAAGGCCGCACCCGGGCACGTGGAACCCAGGGCCGTGGGGAACCTCTTCCACCCGAGATCCATCGCGTTCATCGGCGCGTCATCGAAGATCGGCAAGTGGGGGCACATGCTCTTCTGCCATACCGTCAGCGGCGGGTTCCCGGGCGAGATATACCTCGTGAACGACAAGGGCGGCACGATCGCGGGCAGGCACGTATACAAAGACATCATGGAAGTGCCCGGCAAGGTTGACCTCGCGGTCGTCACCATCCCCGCCAGGGGTGTCATGGACCTCCTGCCGCGGCTGGCCGCAAAGGGCATCCGGAGCGTACTGCTCATCTCGTCCGGTTTCGCCGAGACAGGGGATGCCGGCAGGCGGCTCCAGGAAGAGCTCGTGGAGGCGGCCAAGAGGCTCGGCCTCGTCATTCTCGGGCCCAACACCATGGGGATCGCGAACCCCCACATCAACCTCTACTGCACGGGGTCCCCGGTGCGGCCGAGGGCGGGCGGGACAGCGGTCGTGGCGCAGTCGGGCAACATGGGGGTGCAACTCTTGGGGTTCGCCGAGGAGCAGGGGATCGGTATCAGGGGGTTCTGCGGCTCGGGCAACGAGGCCATGATAACGGTGGAGGATTTCATCGAGGGGTTCGCCCTCGACGAGACCACCACGATCGTCATGCTCTACATCGAGGGCGTCCGCGACGGGGGCCGGTTCTTCGAGAGCGCGAGGAAGCTGTCCAGGAAGAAGCCCATAGTCCTCCTCAAGGGGGGCCAGAGCGAGGCCGGCAACAGGGCGGCATCCAGCCACACCGGCGCCATGACGTCTGACGCCAGGGTGTTCGACGCGGTGTGCAGGCAGGCAGGCATCGTGAAGGTCGAGCAGTCCATGGACCTGTTGGACCTGGCGGCCGCGTTCTCCTCCCTTCCCCTGCCCGGCGGCAACAGGGTCGCGGTCATGACCCTGGGCGGTGGGTGGGGCGTGATCACGGCCGACCTGTGCGCCCAGTACGGGCTCGAGGTCCCGGCGCTTTCTCCCCGGCTCGTGGAGAAGCTCGACGAGATCCTCCCCCCCTTCTGGAGCAGGTCCAACCCTGTGGACCTCGTGGGCGAGCCGAGCAACAGCATCATGACGACGGTCATGGAGGAGCTCATGCAGTGGGACGGATGCGACGCCATCATCAACCTCGGCATCATGGGCAGGGCCCTGTACTTCAGGAAGATGGCCGACGCGGTGAGGCGGGCCGACCCTTCCTACACGCAGGAGTTCCTGGAGAACGCGGTCAGGTACATGCACACCTTCGAGGAGGACTACCTGAGGCTCATTGCGAGGCTCATGGACACGTACGGAAAGCCGGTGTTCGGCGTGAGCCTCATGACCGACGAAAAGAGCAAGACCGTCTACACGGTGGAGGGGTTCACGAGCAAGCCCGTGTTCTACCAGACACCCGAACGCGCCGTGAAGGCCTGCGCGCGCATGTACGAGTACAAGCGGTTCAGGGAATCCTGAGGGACCCAAAAAAAACGCACTGCCCGGCCTCTCGAGCGGCCTCTATCCCGTGAGGCGAAGCCCGGCATGCAGGCACCCAGGGATTCGCACTCCACCCCCGCGGCCGCCAGGGGACGATGGACGGGGAAGCGGGGCCGGAGGCGGTCCTGCCTCCACCCCCGCGGCCGTCAGGAATCGATTGACGGGTGGTCGTCGGCCGCGAAGAGGCCGGCGTGGGAGTCCAACCCTGGGTGCTTCTAGACCAGGTCGCCTGTCGTCTCGACGAGGAGCGCTCCGAGCGGGAATCCATGCCCCGGGTGTATCCCGCATTGTCTCATGCCTGGTTCGACTTGACAATCGAACGAGGAGTATTATAGTTTAGAAACGTTGATTCTATTTTTTTACGATATATTTTTGCAGGAGGCCTCGTGCCATCGTTCGAAGACCGCAAAGCCGAAACCCGCGAGATGATCATCAGGGCCGGGTGCAAGGTGTTCAGCGAGAAGGGGTACCACAAGGCCCAGGTAGCGGACATCGTTCGCGAGGCAGGCATCTCTACCGGGAGCATCTACGCCCACTTCAGGGACAAGCGCGACCTCTACGAGCAGATCCTCAGGGAGAACCTCGAGTCGCTCAGGAACAAGCTCAAGGAACTGAGCCAAACGAAGACGCCCGGTGACGTCCGCGAGCGCGTGAGCATGTGGAGGCCCGCGTTCACGGCGTTCTTCGACTACGTGGAAGAACACCCGGACCAGATCCTCCTCATGGTGAGGGGGGGGCTCGGCATGGATTACGACGAGGATCTCGCGTGGGAGTTCTTCGACGCCTTTGCCACGGACATCGCGGACGACTTCCGCAAGTGGGAGGACCTGGGCTTCATTTCCGGGGTCAACGCACCCCTCATGGGGCACATCATAACCGGCATGTGCCTCCACGTGGCCTTGAGCTACCTGAAGACCAGGCGGTTTTCGCGTACCGAGGCCATCGAGACCCTCATGGCGGCGACGTATGCCATGGTCTCGTGGTACCTCACGGAAAAAGGCAAAAAGGAGCTTTCGGGCATGATGGCCGATCAGGCATGCCGGGCGGGTCTCCCTGAACCACCCCTGTGAGTTCGGGGCGCAGCGTCCATACAAGACGCTGCACGAGCGCCTTTCCCAACAGCTTTGCAAGGAGGTGAACATGGTATCCAGGGCTGAAATCAGGGCGCGGCTGTCGAACTTTCCCCCGTTCGACGACGCGAGCGTGGGGCTTTCCTACGGGGTGCGCATGCCCCGCCACATGGTGAAGCAGATCCGCGAGGTCGTCTCCATTGCGCGCGCGTTCAACGAACAGGTCGCCAGGCCTCTCTCCCTCGAGATCGACCGGAAGACGCAGGAAGACCCCTCGTACATGCCGCGCGAACTGGTGGAGACCGCCAACAGGTGGGGCTTCTACACCATGTGGATACCGAGGATGTTCGGCGGCAAGGGCTACAACCTCCCGTCCATGTCCTACTTCTCCGAAGAGGTCGCGTCAGCCTGCCTGGGCATCATGAACGTGATCGGCGTCCATTACCTGGGCGTCGCCGGCGTCATATCGTCTGCGAACACGCGCCTGGCCAAGCGTGTCCTCTCGGAGGTGGCGGAGGGAGAGCGCTCGGGGTGGCCGTGCCTGATCTCGCTCGCGGTGACCGAGCCCGGCGCGGGCACCGACGTGGAGGAGGTGGAGCTCCTCGACAAGGGCAGCGTCTCCTGCCACGCGCGCAAGGTCAAGGGTGGTTACGTGGTCAACGGCACCAAGGTGTTCATCTCCATGGGTCACCTCTCGACATGGACCGTCCTGTACGCCTACACGGACCTCCGCCACCCGGCCGAATCGACCGTGGGCCTCATGGTGAAGACCGGCATGAAGGGGTTCTCCCTGGGTTCCCACGAGGACAAGATGGGCCAGAGGGCATGCCCTGCGAGCGAGCTCGTGTTCGAGGACTGCTTCGTCCCGGACGAGCTGGTCCTGTTCGACGAGGGCCACGCTCGGGCGTTCTCCAAGAAGCCGAGGCGCACCCTGGCACAGACCTACATCGATTACGTCGTCTCCGCGACCAGGCCGGGCGTCTGCGCCTTCGGTGTGGGGGCGGCCAGGGGCGCCCTCGAGAAGGCGCTCGACTACGCATCGAAGACGCAGCTGAACGGGAGGCCGCTCATCGATCACGAGTGGGTGCAGAGCAGGCTCGCCCAGATGTACGCCAACGTCGCCCTTGGAAGGCTCGCCTACCAGGAGGCCAACCACGCGAACAGCCTCAGGGGCCTCTACAGGCTGCTCCAGTTCAAGCCCCTCTACTACTACTTCCTCCTCATGCCGGACGCCTACTTCAAGAGGGTGATATCTCCCACCCTCGACAAGAGGATCACCACGAACCTCATGGGCAGGGTATCGTTCGACTGGGCGAAGCAGGAAGACATCAGGTGCTGTTCCGGTTGGGCCTCTCTCGCCAAGATCACGGGGACGGACCTGGGCCTGGCCAACTGCCGCGCGGCCCTGGAGATCATGGGCGCCGCCGGGCTCAGGCACGACCTGGGGGCCGAGAAGCTGCTCCGCGACATCAAGCTCCTCCAGATCTACGAGGGGACCAACCAGCTCAACAGGCTCAACCTCTTCAAGTGCCTCATCGCGCCATCCTTCCCCAAAGCGCGCATGTTCGACGAGTGAACGTATGGGAGGTTTCATGGGGACCGTATTCAAGAAGGAACTCACACCCATGAAGGAACTGGCGAGGGCGTTCTCCGCCAAGGAGCTCGCCCCGAACATCCGCGAGCACGACCGTCACCCGTTCGCGCCGTTGTTCATGGACACCCTCGAGAAGGCCTACGAGGCGGGGTTCTTCGGGGTCGTCATCCCCGAGGAGCTGGGCGGGGCAGGCGGGGACCTCGAGACGCTGTGCGTCCTCCTCGAGGAGATCTCGAGCGTGGATGCGTCTCTGGGGGCGGCCGTGTTCACCAACGCCTGCGCCCAGCTCACGGCAGGCGCCTGCGCCGGAGTGAAGGCCGCAGGCGCACTCATGTCGGGGGCCGCCTCGGTGCGGGAAGCCATCCTTGCGTTCCCGTGCTACCTCCACCCGGTCATCGAGGCGGAGACCCTCCCAAGGGCCGAACTCTCGCCGGGCGGCCAGGAGGTCCTCAGCGGCACCGTGCCCCTGTTGAGCCTCGCCACCGTCGCGACGAGGGCGGTCGTGCCCGCTCGAGGCGCCCACGGTGACGATGTCTCCTTCTTCCTGGTCGACCTCGACAGGGACGAGGTGACCAAAAGCGGGCCCGTCCTCACCCTGGGCTTCCACGCATGCCCTGCGGCCGACGTGACCCTTGACAGGGTTCCGGCCCTGCGCCTCTGTAGCCCTGACAAGGGGAGCGAGGCCTTCGGGTCGGTCTATGCGGCGCTCCTCGTGGCCTCGGCCGCCATATCGGCCGGCATCATGAGGGGTTCGTACGAGTGCGCACTGGCATACGCGGTACAAAGGCGTCAGGGCGGCAGGGAGATCGCGCGCTGGAGCGAGGTGACCATGATGCTCGCCGACATGCTCATCGCCGTCAGGTCGTCCGGGCTCGCCCTCGCCCAGGCGTCGCGGCTCGCCCTCGACGGCGACGCCTCGTCCATGGAGTACGCGGCGTCGGCTGCGCTGACGGTGCACTCCCTCGCCTGCGGCGTCGTGTCCGACGGCATCCAGGTGCTGGGCGGCTACGGCTACATGAAGGATTACGGCCAGGAGAAGCGCTACCGCGACGCCCACCAGGCCTCGGCCGTCTTCGGGTCTCACCCCTTGAAGAAGCTCTCGCTCGTGGGGCCGGCCGTAAAGACGGCGAGTCTGGGCCAGGGGGGCATGCCGTGAAGAACCTCGCGGGCAAGACAGCAGCGATCACCGGGGCGGCGTCCGGCATCGGCCGGATGCTTGCCGTGAACCTCGCCCGCGAGGGGTGTTCGCTCGCGCTGGCGGACATCGACCACGGGGGTCTCGAGCAGACCGCGGCCCTCGTAGACGGCCGGGTGAGGGTCACCACGCACGTGGTGGACGTCTCCAGGAGGGAGCGGGTCTTCGCGTTCGCGCAGGATGCCGTGAGCCTGCATGGTTCGGTGGACCTCGTCATCAACAACGCGGGCGTCGCCCTCGGCGACCTTTTAGAGACCGTCCCGATAGAGGACTTCGAGTGGATCATGGCCGTGAACTTCTGGGGCGTGGTCCACGGGACCATGGCGTTTCTCCCCCACCTGAGGCTGAGGCCCGAGGGTCACATCGTGAACGTGTCCAGCATCAACGGGATCCTGCCCAATCCCAACAACGGCCCGTACTGTGCATCCAAGTTCGCGGTCAAGGGATACACCGAGACCCTCGCCCAGGAACTCGAGGGCACGAACATACGCGTGAGCTGCGTACACCCGGGGGGCATCAGGACGGGGATCGCCCGCCACGCCAAGTTCAACCGCGGGTTGTGCTCCCTGACGAAGGAGGGGGCCGTGAGCCTCTACGAGAAGGAGCTCTTCAGGATGGATGCCGGCGAGGCCGCCCGCGTCATCATCGCCGGCATCAAGAGGGACCGGCGCCGCATCCTCGTCGGGACGGACGCCTTGGTCCTGGATATGCTCACGAGGCTCTTTCCCGTGACGGCTCTGAGACTGTGTTCCGCCTTCAGCAGGTACATGGCCCGCAAGTACGCCTGCACAGGGGATGGAAATACCGGTTAGGCTGCAGGGAGGGCATTGGGTCATCGAGGGGAAACGTGTCCAGGCTCGAGACGACTATGACCCGGGGCCAGACCCCCGGGGGATCGAAAGGGAGGATCTATGAACAGGGCTTCGTTCTTCGAAGGGATCGTGCAATGGGAACTCACCAACGAGAAACTGGGGTTTTCGGGCAAGCTGCCGGTCTTCTACTACGACAACACGAGCATGACGGTCACCTACACCGCGCCCACGGCCATGGTGAGGCGGCTGCTGCCGAGGGCGGACATGCACCCGGTGGAGATCGTCAGGGGCAAGGCGCTGGTCGCCTTCACCGCATTCGAGTACCGGTCGACTGACATCGACCCGTACAACGAGTTCTCCATCTCGTTCCCCATCACCTTCGGGAAGAAGGGCATACCGGGGCTTACCGCCCTCTCCATGATGGCGAGGAGGTATTTCACCGCCTACGTGTGGCAGCTCCCCGTGACGACCGAACGCGCACGTATCGGCGGGGTCGAGATGTACGGGTACCCCAAGTTCCTCGCTGACATAACCTTCTCCGACGAGCGAGACATGCTCGCCTGCAGGCTCGACGAGAGGGGCAAGAACATCCTCACCCTCAGGGGCAGGAAGCTCAAGACGGCACCGGAAAAGGTCAACCGGTTCAAGACCTACTCCGTCAAGGACGGGGTGCCGCTCGCTGCGAACATCCACATGAACCCCCGAGAGTTCGCCAGGTCCATGAACCCCAGGGCGGCACGGCTGGAACTCGGTGATCACCCCATCTCGGGCACGATCCGCTCCCTGGGGCTGTCGGCGAACCCCCTGTTCTACCTGTACATGCCGCTCATGGAGGCCATCCTCTTCGGCCCGCGAAACCTCATGGACGACTGATTCCACCTTCGGCCCGCCCGCGATGTCAAGCCGGGGCCAGCAGCCGGGGGAAGGGGCACCCACCAGAGCCCCCTCCCCCGCTTCCCATGGGCGCCCCGCACGGCAGGACGCCTGCCGAGGGGCACGGCCTACCCCCGCAGACGATCCCTCGAGCTGCATGGGGCCGGGAGCGGGCTAGGTGCCTGTGCTGTCGGTGTCATGGGGGACATCCAGCAGACGATCCCTCAAGCTGAATTGCCCGGGAGGCCGCCCCTTCGCCGCCTGAGCCCGAGCGTGCAGGGCACGTCAAGGGCCCGGTCCCGCGCCGCCCACGGCCCTAAGCACCGACCCGGTTGCTCTGACAGGGTCGGGCAGGCGGGAAACGAGTCGGCGGTGAACGGACGAGAACGTTGGTCGTGTCGCATGGTCCACGCGCCGCCCTTGCATGAGGGGGCATCCCTCCCGAAAGAAGTGCCGGACCGTTCTCGATGGACCCACGAGACACCCGGGCCTGGCCCCGGGCCTCGCCCTGGGAGAAGGCGGGCGAGAGGCCCCGGCCACCGGGTTCGGCCGTGACCCAGGCAAGAGGAGGGCATGCCGGGGGTACATCGAGGAAAGGCCTGGCGCGAGCGGGGGCGGTGGGGTGCGGACGGCGGAAGAGATCGAGTGTGCCCGTGGACTGTGAGACCGGGGCCACCGTGGACGGTCAAAGAACTGTGTCAGGGTGCTTTCTGACCCTTTCCCCCTTTGACTTCCACGAGGCATTCGATCATAGATGGCAAGACGAGGGTCCGCGAGGGTGGTCCCCTCGCGTCACCCAGCGTCCCCTTGCATGGAGGTGAACACCTTGGGTGTCTCCAAGTCGATGAGACGCATACTCACGTCGAGCGCCTTCCACGACGTTCTCTACCGGTTCGTCCGCGCCTACAGCGCCACGTTCAGCCTGTCGGTGACGAACGAGAAGGCCTGGATGGAACACGTGGCCGCAGGCGGCAGGGTCATCCTGTGCACGTGGCACCAGCAGTTCTTCACGGCCATCTCCCACTTCAAGAACTACGAACGCTTCAGGCCTTCCCTCATGATCAGCAAGAGCATGGACGGTTCCATCATCGCGGGCGTGGCGAGAAGGTGCGGGTGGCACACGGTGGCCGGGTCGTCCTCCAAAGGCGGCGCCGAGGCGCTGAAGGAGATGATCGGGTCTGTCAGGAAGAACGGCCTGGCAGGCCACGTGGTGGACGGCCCACGCGGCCCTGCAGGCAGGGTCAAGCCGGGGCTCATCCGGATGGCCCACGAGGCGGAGGCCTGCGTCGTACCCTTCTTCACCGAGGCCTCGAGCGCCTGGTTCTTCGACAGCTGGGACAACTTCATGCTGCCCAAGCCGTTTGCGCGTGTGCGGCTGGTCTTTCTGGACATGATGAGCCTCGCGCCCACGACGGACCGTGATGAGTTCGAGAGGCAGCGCCTGGCCGTCGAGGAGGCCATGAGGCCGCACCTGAAAGGCAGGCTCTCGGGGCCGGGTGCGTAGCTCCTCATCAAGGCGCGGCCGTTGCAGCAAGGTGGGCTAAACGGCGCGGAGATCAGCGCGGACCTTCAGCGCACAAGCCGCACCCCTTGCCGGGTGAAGGCATTCCCGGTGGGCGCGCCGCCCTTCGCGGCACATGTTCGATGCGGGCACCCGGCAGGCGGGCCGTGAGGGCATCCAGCGATTCTCGTCTCGAGTGTCTCTTCAGGGTTCCTGGCCCGGGGTCACAAGGGAGCGCTCGAGGCTGGCCCGGCATCGCCCCCTCGGCCTCGGTCCTTCAGTTGAGGGTGAGCCGGCCGTTCTTCCTGGGGCTTCCAAGGTTCTCCTTGGCCCGTCTCGCAGGGCCGACTCTTTGCACGGCCGGCCTGCAGACCTTGGAGTCGAGCCCCTCCATGGCCCTGAACGCCTCTTCGTAGCGGTTCTTCGGGCTCCAGAGGAGCCATCCCGTCCCGCCTGCGTCGCACGTGGCATGTATCTGGTTTCTCACGTACGCGGCGTTGTACCCGATCTTCACCCTCAGCGGGAACGACTGCAGCCACGGCCTGATGACCACCGCATCCCCCACCAGGGCCTTCATCCGTTTGACCCCCCTGTTCACGAACAGGTACGGCTCGTCAGCGGGGTTGGCCACCCCGGAGAAGTTCTTGACGAAGTGCGACGGGTAGAGCATGGGCGAGATCACGTCGAAGTGGTCCTTGAACCGCACCACGTCCTGGCCGAGGATGAGTATGTCTTCTTTCTTCTGCCAGATCACGATCCCGAACATGTCGAGAGACAGCACGACGCCCTTGGCCTGGGTGAGGCCGCGAAGTCGCCTGGCGAAGTCGCAGAGCACGTCGCTGCGCGACTTTCCTTCCAGGCCCGTCTGTGTCTTGCCGTCCGCAGGGTAGCGGAAGTAGTCCACCTGTATCTCGTCGACGCCCGAGTCCAGCAGTTCCCTGACGATGGCGAGGTTGTACTCCTGCACCGCCGGGTTCGCGGGGTTCACCCACTCGTCAGCGAACCTCCATGCAGCCCTGTTCGTGGAGTTGTAGAAATCCCGGAACATGCACACGCGTGCCACCACGTGCATCCCCATGGCGTGGAGGTACTCCACCAGCTTGTGGATGTCTTCTATGGTGTATGCGTAGGATGACAGCCCCAGGTGTTCCCTCGGGACGGCGCTCCGGTAGGTGGGGAGCCCCTCCACCTCCTTGGCGTCGAACACGATGGTGTTGCCGCCGCACGCCTTGAGCCTCCTGGCGACGGTGAAGACCTGCCTCGTTCCGGCCGTGAACTGGTTGATGTATGCGCCCTTGGCCACGAAGTCCCGTGGCTTCTTGACGCTCGACGGCCTGAGCGGCTCACTGCGGACCACCGGTATGGCCAGGGTCATGCCCACGCTGAGCCCCCTGTCACCGAGGTTGTTGACCCGCTTGATCTCCTCGATGAACTCTTTCTTCGTGTACGCATCCGCGAGCTCTACGTACGAGGCGGCGATCGATGCCAGCGTGTCGCCCGGCCTGACCGTGTGGGGGATCTCGTGGGCCTGCACCCCCTGCACGGAGAAGACCACCGTCACGAGGGTCGCCAGGATGAACGCCGCTGTCACCGTCGGCCGTGTCCGCATATCACTCCACCTCGTCCATTGCCGGATACGCGCGACCCCGCCAAAGACCCGTGTCGGCGACCCCGCACATCCTCCCTCTGCCCATGGGGCCGCCGTCCGAGAGCCGAGCCGCAAGAAGATCCTCCGCATGAGCGCTCACTTCTGCCTGATGCCCAGGATGCGCCGGGCCTCGTCGGGTCCTGCAGGCTCCCTGCCGAGCGCGGACGCGATCTTGACCGCCCACAGGACCTGCTCCCAGCTGCCCTTCGCGAGTTCGCCGTTGGGAAGCCGTATGTTGTCCTCCAGGCCCACGCGCATGTGCCCCCCCATGAGGCAGCTCATGGTGACGGCCGGGAACTGGTCGATCCCCACCCCGCAGGTCGTGAAGGTCGAGCCTTCAGGAAGGGCGTGCACCATCGCTATGAACGCCTCGGGCCTGAAACGCTGGCCGCCCGCCACGCCCCAGACGAAGTTGAAGTTCATCGGCTTGGAGAAGAACCCCTGCTTCGCGACCAAGAGCGTGTTGTCTATACCGCCCATGTCGTAGCATTCGATCTCGGGCTTGATGTCGTTCTCCTCCATGGCCCTGCCGAAGTCCTGGAGCATGGTGAAGGTGTTCTCGAAGACCGCGTCGTAGAGGATCGCGCCGGTCGACCGGTCGACGAGGCTGAAGTTCATGGTGTTGGTGTTGAGCGATGCCATGGCGGGCTTCACCGCAAGGATCTGGGCGATCCTCTCCTCGGCCTTCACCCCCACCCCCACGGCCGAGGTGAGGTTCACGATGAGCTCCGGGGTCTTCTCCTTGATGGCGTCGTGGATCGCCCTCACGCGGTCGATGTCGTGGGTAGGCATGCCGGAGTCGTCCCGCGCATGGACGTGCACCATGGCGGCCCCCGCTGCGAAACACCTTGCCGCCTCCCGGGCGAATTCCTCGGGCGTGTAGGGCACCGCCGGGTTCTGGTGCTTGAAGGTCAGGGCGCCTGCGAGGGCGGCGCATATGATCACCTTTTCCTTGTTTTCAGCCATGGCATTCCTCTTCGGCCGCCCCCCTCGATGACCTGAAGGGGTGGACGGCCCCTCCCGGCCAAAAAGGCCTAGTGCGCCCTGGAACTGGCACCATCGGTGAAGACCCTGAGGATGGCGTTCATGGCGCGCTCGTGACGCTTCTTCGTCATGGGCTCCTTGCCGAGCACCATGACCGAGATGAAGGTCTCGATGGCGCCGTAGAAGATGTAGGTGAGGTGGTGGGGAGGGACCTCCTTCTTGAGGACCCCCTGCTTTTGCCCTTCGAGCATG
>ERZ795045.730-NODE-730-length-40159-cov-46.037278_pt1 | contig 40159 bp, 37 predicted proteins | sample MGYA00375129_ERZ795045 | MGnify/ENA primary metagenome ERZ795045 (study PRJEB30174, sample SAMN05720166) | activated sludge metagenome | isolation source: anaerobic digester from wastewater treatment plant | place: Japan | collected 2015-05-15 ...
TATAGCATAATTTTCATGGTTCGTGGGTGACGAACCCGTCATGAATAATTTATTTTAAATAATTACAGACAACATACATAACCAACATGGTCCCACAGGTGTACCTCAGGGTAAAAGACTGTAGGGTCTCTATTCATCGTAACACTTCATAAAATCCTGTGGGAACAGCCTTGCCATCTCTTTTCTTAGCATATACTCGGCATCTTTTGGTGATTCTTTCCCCATTATCTCTGAGACAATATCCTTACAGTAGCTATGTTCAATGCCCCTTATGATCTTCTTTGCCCTCGGGACAGAATAGGGGTTCATACTTATCTCATCGAGACCCAGCCCTACAAGGACTGGTATATAGAGGGCCTCGCCTGCCATCTCACCGCACATGGCCACCTCAATCTCGTGGTTATGGGCCACATCTACTACATATTTTATCATCCTCAGGACTGCAGGGTGAAGGGGTTCATAGAGGTAGGATACATATTCATTCCCCCTATCTATGGCAAGGGTGTATTGTATGAGGTCGTTTGTCCCTATACTGAAAAAATCCACCTCCTCTGCCAGTATATCGCTTATCATGCATGTGGCAGGCACCTCTATCATTATGCCTATCTTTATATCCCTGTTAAAGTCTATATGTTTCTGCTCCAGTTCCTCCATGCATTCCTTTATAATTGCCTTTGTCTTTCTTACCTCCTCCACGCCGGAAACCATGGGTATCAGTATCTTTAAGGGTCCGTAGGCGCTTGCCCTTAATATACCCTTAAGTTGTGTCTTAAAAAGGTCCACCTCTTTTATACACAGCCTTATGGCCCTCAGACCCATGGCAGGGTTAATCTCCTTGGCCATCTCTATCTGCGAGGCAAACTTGTCCCCGCCTATATCAAGGGTCCTGATGGTAATATATTCAAGGTTTTTGTTCTGTGCCAACTTTCTGTATATATGATAGTGTTCAGCCTCTGTGGGTAGGGTCTTTCTGGATAGATAAATATACTCTGTCCTGTAAAGACCTATACCCTGGGCACCATATCTCTCAACTATATCCATCTCCGCAAGGAGCTCTATATTGGCGCCCACCTTTATCTTAAATCCATCCCTGGTCTCTGATTTCAGCCTTGCTATCTTCAAAAGCTCCTTTTTTAGGCTCTTGAGCTTCAACTGCCTGGCTATATAATCCCTCTGAACCTCTCTGGTGGGATTTATTATGACGATACCTTCGTCACCGTCTACAATAATCCTGTCGTTATTCTTTACCAGACTTGTTATGTTGCTCACCCCTACCACTGCAGGTATCTCCAGTGCCCTTGCAACGATGGATGTATGGGATGTCCTGCCACCCACATCTGTAACAAAACCGGAGATCCTGTTGAGGTTTAATTGTATGGTATCTGCAGGTGAAAGATCATGGGCCACTATAATACCCCTTGCAGCCTTCTTGTTTACAGTCTCAATCCCTGGTGTCTTGCCTTTTACCAGTATCCTTAAAAGCCTGTCATATATATATTTAAGGTCCTGACCGCGCTCCTTTAGATAAGGGTCTTCTATACCCTCAAAGCTTGAGAGGAACTTGGAGACTACGATATCAAGGGCCCACTCTGTGTTTATTTTCTCCCTCTTTAAGGTCTCGATCACCTCTTTGGAGAAAAAATCATCCTGCAGCATGAGTATATGGGCATCGATTATAAATGTATGCCTTCGCACCTCATCATCAGGTATGGACTGTTTAATATTATTCAACTCGTTTATGGCCTTTTTTATGGCTGTCTTAAACCTCCATATCTCTTTTTCTATCTGGTCTTCCTTTAATGCAATCTTTTTTATGGATATCTTTCCCCTCTCGAGGAGATACACATAGCCTGTTGTTATCCCTGATGAAACACCTGTGCCTTTAAGCGTCTTGTTTACAAATACCTCTTCTTTCATTCCTCGTAAAAGCCATCCTCTATTAGTTTTCCCAGTTCTTTTAAGGCAACTGCCTCGTCTTCACCTTCTATCTGGAGCTTTACCTTGCTCCCCAGGGGGCAGGCAAGCATAAGAAGGCCCATTATACTTTTTCCATTTACCCTTGTCCCGTCCTTCTCCACCCACACCTCAGAGAAAAATTCACTTGCCTTTTTAACAAAGAGGGCGGCAGGCCTTGCATGTAGACCAAGCCTGTTTTTAATGGTAAATTCACCCTCTATCATGGACACTATTCCTTCCCCCTTGATTTAAGCACATCTGTGGCAAGATATATGTTTTTCTGTCCATAGCTGGTAATAAATCGGGCAAGCTCTCCTATTGGTTTATCCTTCCGGTAGGTTGCCAGTTTTATGAGCATGGGCAGGTTTACCCCTGTTACAACCTCTACCTTACCCTCCTCTAAAAATGAGAGGCTTATGTTGGATGGCGTGCCGCCAAACATATCTGTAAGGATAATGACACCATCTCCTGAATCAACGGCCTTTATACTGTTTGTTATCTTTTTTTTGACATTCTCCATATCATCATTGGGGGACATACCTATCGGTTCAAGCTGCTCCTGTTTTCCTACAATAAGGTTAACAGCATTGACCATCTCTTCTGCAAGTTTGAAATGTGCTACAATTATAATCCCTACCATTAATGCCTCCAGTCTCCCTATCTATTTATATCTCTATGAGTGGTTGCTATGTTATATCCCTTTGAGGTAAGCACCTTCTCAAGCTCCCTTGTTACGAAAACAGACCTGTGTTTTCCCCCTGTGCATCCTATAGAGATAGTGAGATAGCTCTTTCCCTCTTTTTCAAACAGAGGAATAAGATATAACAAAAAATTTGAAAGTGAAAGAAAATATTCTTCAAAAACCCGGTCAGATTTTATATAGTCCCCTATTGCATCTGCAAGCCCTGTCTTATCCTTTAGCCCCTCTACAAAATAAGGGTTGGGCAGAAATCGGACATCAAATACCATATCAGCCTCCAGGGGTATGCCGTAGCTGAAACCAAAGGACATGAGGTTTATCTTGATACCCCTTTCGCCCTTAGCATATATGCCCATAACAACCCTTCTTAATTCATGGGTGGTAAGCTGCGATGTATCTATAACCTTGTTGGAGAGTTTTTTGAGCCATTCTACAGCCTCCCTCTCCTCTCTTAGGGCATCCTTTACACTATGGGAGTCGTATATAGGGTGCATCCTCCTCGTCTCACTGAATCTCCTGATGAGGACATCATCACTGCTTTCAAGAAAGATAACCTCTGCATTATATTCTTCTTTTAGGTTTCTTATTATCTTTTTGCCCTTATCAAAAAAACCCCTTGCCCTTATGTCCACGACAAAGGCAACCTTAGATATGTTGCTGTCCGGGGATTCGCAGACCTTGAGAAATCTCTCCATCAATATAACAGGGAAGTTGTCCACACAGAAAAACCCTGCATCCTCAAGGGCCCTTAAAAACGTTGACTTCCCAGAACCTGATATACCGCTTATAATGACTACCTTCATTGTCTCTTCGTTGCCTTTGTGGTCTTTATAATCTTTTCCTCAAGCTCTAATGCCGTATTTATCCCCTGCTGTTTCAATACATGATTCCTGCAGGCAAGCTCTATTATTGCCGAGACATTTCTACCCAGGCTTACAGGTATCTTTATCAAGGGCAGGTCTATGCCCAAAAGCCTGTATTTGTCCTCCTTCAACCCCACCCTCTCACACTCTGTCTTATCATCCCAGTCAATAAGCTCAACTACAAAATCTATCCTCTTTTTATCGCAGATAGAAGATGCACCGAAGAGCCGCCTTATATCCACAATGCCTATCCCCCTAATCTCAAGGAGGTTTTTAATCATCTCAGGGGATTCGCCATAGAGCTCTATGGCACCGACTTTTTTGACATATGTGATGTCGTCTACAATGAGCCTGTGCCCCCTCATTATAAGCTCAAGGGCGCTCTCGCTTTTACCTATCCCGGGCCTCCCTATTATCAGCACACCAACACCAAATACATCCATAAATACGCCATGGACAGTAGTAGATGGGGCAAGCCTCTCCTCGAGTAGCTTTGTAATCCTCTCAATAAAAACAGATGTAACGAGTTTCGTCTTCAAAAGGGGCAGGTTCTTTGGCTCTGCCTCCTGTATAAAATATTCAGGGACCTTGAGGTTCCTTGTTATAACAAAACAGACCACATCCTGTTTGCAGAGTTCTTTTATTATCTTTTTGCTTTCCTCATCCTTTAAGGACATAAGATACGAGATCTCTGTATTGCCAAGTATCTGTATCCTGTGGGGGTGCATATATATCATGTTGCCCGTGGCAACAAGGCCTAATTTCTGTATCTTCGTGTTATATATCTTTCTTGATAGACCTTTAGACCCTGCCACTACCTCTAATTCAAGCCCATACTCCCTGTCTTCCAGAAGTTCTTTAACGGTTATGCCTTTCATTATTAAAAACCTGCTTCATGACACTTATAAAAAACCTTAAAAGGTCTTATTAAAAACATTAATCCTCCTAAGGCGAGTCCAGCTGGGATATTAAGGCACACCCTATGGTTGGAGACCTTTTTAAAAGGCCTCTTTTTATGCCATACAGAATAAGGTTAAACCTCAAGGGACCCTTGCTGACACACTCAAATCTTACTGTCCTCTTCTACTATATAGGAATATATATCATGGGCATCCTTCAACTCGAGGAGCCTCTTTCTGATAGAGGGGTCTCTAAGGATCTTGGATATCCGTGAGAGCATCTTCAGGTGCATACTGGCTGAGCCCTCAGGCGCAAGGAGTAAAAAGATAATATTTACCGGCTTATTATCTATGGCATCAAAGTCTATGCCGCCTCTGGATTTACCTATGGCACATAATATCCCATCAATGCCCTTCATCTTACCGTGGGGGATTGCTATACCCTCACCGATACCAGTACTGCCGAGTTTTTCCCGCTCGATTATAATGTCCACGACCTCCTGGACATCTTTGATAAGCCCTGCATTCTTTAGTGCACTGCATAGCTCAAATATGGCATCTTTTTTTGTCGATGCCTTAAGGTCATCTATAACACAGGATTCAAGGAGTATCTCTTCGATTTTCATGACATCCTGCTGGCAGCCTCTATAAGCCCGAAGTTTCCGTCTTTTCTCTTGTATATTACACACACATTGCCTTTTTCACTGTCCCTGAATATCATGAAACTATCACCGGATGCCTCAAGCTGCATGGCAGCCTCCTCTGTATCCATAGGCTTTGCATCTATCGTCTTTGTCACAATAATCTTTGACCCTATGTCCTCTCTTGCCTCCAGCTCCCTCTTTGGTTTTGTATCTCTATATCTTTTAAGCTTATCCCTGAATCTGGTCAGTCTCCTCTCTATCTTGTCAAGTATCTTGTCCACTGCTGCACGCATGTCATCCATTACCTCGTGGGCATTTATAACTACGCCATTCAAGGTAAATACCACATCAACCCTATGCCTGTATTTTTTCTCCATGGAAAGGACAACATGAACGTCAAGAGGTGTCTCTATGTATTTCTGAAGCCTTACAAACTTATCCTCGATATAGCTCTTTATCTCTTCGTCTGGTTCAATGTGTCTAAAACTGATTGTTATATCCATGTCTCCTCCATCCATAAAAATAAGGTTGGCAGATACCCAACCTTGATAACAAGGTTAACAGATAAAAATCATCATGTCAAATCAATTAATTCATTACGCTAAAGGGATATTAGTCTCCATTTTATTAAAAACATCCTACCTGAATATATGAGACTTTATGTCTCTTCCCCTATCTTTCTGCCCCTGGAAGACAAGATATTCATCATATCCCTGTATTTTGCCACTGTCCTCCTTTTTATAATTATCCCCTTTTTTTCCTTTAATATAGAGACGATTTCATCATCTGTAAGGGGGTTATGTTTGTCTTCATTATCAACAAGCTCTCTTATCAGGTCCTTTACAACATTGGTAGAGAGCATCTCCCCTTCGTCCTTTTTTATCCCTATAGGGAAAAAGAACTTCATCTCAAAAACCCCATAGGGCGTGCTCATATATTTATTTGTTGTAATCCTGCTAACAGTAGATTCATGTATCCCCAGTTCTACAGAAATATCCCTCAGGTTAAGGGGTTTTAAGAACCTGATGCCACTCTCGAAAAAGGGGAGCTGGTGGGTTACAATACTCTTTGCCACCAGATATAGTGTCCTCTGCCTTTGTTTAAGGCTCTTTATGAACCACTCTGCCTGTTTGACCTTATTCTTTATGTATTTTTTTGTCTCCCCGTTTATCTCCCTTTTTAGATTGAGTTCCATATAGTATCTATTCATCTGGAGTTCAGGGATGTCTTCTTCATTTAAAAAAACCTCGAACCCGTCATCTGACTTTATTACGTATACATCCGGGACAATATAAGGCGTCTGTTCGTCACTGTAGTTTCTCCCTGGTTTTGGATCAAAGGTCTTTATCTCTTCCAGGACCTCTTTTATCTTTTCTATGGAATAGCCTGTCTTTTTTGCGATACCCTTCAGGTTGTTACCCTGTAGCATATCAAAAAAGTTCTTGATTATATCAATAAAAACAGGGTCTTCCCCACCCCTTGCCTCGTATTGTAGTAATATGCACTCCCTAAGGTCCCTTGCACCAATCCCTGGCGGGTCAAAGCCCTGTATCTTTTTGAGGACACCCTCAAGCTGTTGCACTGTATACCCGGAGACCTGGGATATATCAGAAAGACTGTATGCTAAGTATCCGTTATCGTTTATATTTTCAATAATCCACTCGGCAATTAACCTCTGCTCACCGTCAAAGTCTGAAAGACCTGCCTGCCATCTTATATAATCCCTTAACCCCTGGGTTTTTTTTACAATATTTTCATAGTTGAGATACCCCTTCTCCTCCCTCTCTGAGAAATCCTCTGTAGGTGAAAATCTTTCAAGGAGTTCCTCCATGTCATCTCTGTCAGACGATATATCTCCAGGCTCTTCTATATTGTCTTCCTTAAAACCCTCCTCCGAGGGTTTTTCCTCGACAATCTCAAGTATGGGATTCTCCTTCAACTCCTGTTCAATAGCCTCTATGAGTTCCATCTGAGAAAGCTGCAGGAGTTTTATTGCCTGTTGCAGTTGTGGGGTCAATATTGCCTGGAGTTTCTGTGTCTGTTTAAGCTCCAACATCTAAGTAAAACTCCTCCCCGAGATATACCTCTCTTACTATCTTATCCTTTGATACTATATCTGGTGTCCCCTCAAGGAGCACCCTTCCGTTATTCACAATATATGCCCTGCTGCATAAAGGCAGGGAATCCCTTACATTATGGTCCGATAAGAGTATACCTATGCCCTTTTTTTGCAACCCCAGTATGATCTTCTTCAAATCCGAGATAGAGATGGGGTCGATACCGGAAAACGGCTCATCGAGGAGCATGAATTTTGGCGCAATCATCAATGCCCTGGCTATCTCAAGCCTCCTCCTCTCTCCCCCGGACAGGGAATCGGCCATGTTTTTTGCTATGTGGTCCAGTTTAAATGCCTCCAGTAGCTCCATGACCCTGTGGTTAATGTTTATCCCATCATCTCCTTGAAATTCAAGGATGGATTTTAGATTGTCCTCTACGCTCATCTTTTTAAAAACAGATGGCTCCTGGGGTAGATATGTGATACCCTTTCTTGCACGGATAAACATGGGAAGATCTGTTATATCCTCTGAGTCAAGGGATATGATACCCTTATCAGGTTTTATAAAGCCAATAATCATATAAAATGTCGTTGTCTTGCCTGCGCCATTGGGTCCAAAAAGACCGACTATCTCCCCTGTATCCACGGAGATGGTTACATCATCCACTACCTTTCTTGAACCGTATGATTTGGACAGTCTATCTGCATAGAGCCTTGATTCTGGCTTCATTGTCTCTCAATCCTTACCTTTGGCATATTGACATTAAACCTGCCCTTTTTCATATCGTATGTTATAGAATCCCCATCCATCTCCACATTTTCCCTGACGAGTTTCGGCGAACCCGTGAGGGTTACAATATCATCCTTGAAATAGTACACTGCCTTCTCGCCTTTAGCCATACTTCCCTTTGAAATCAATCTCACCTTTCCTGTTGCCTCTGCCATCTCTATATCATTTCCTTTGCTCTTTATAGAGACCCTGCTGCACAATAGGTTTAGGGCCTCCCCCTTCATGACAACCCTTCCGTCAAGGATAAACTGATTTTCCTTCAACATATAGAGAAATGTATCGGACTCGAATCTGAATCTACCTTTATCGGTCAACACAAATCCAGATATATCCTTTTTTATCCTTACTGTCTCCTCATCTGTCTTTGCTATCAATCCAATGCCCCTTAAGGTAAGTCTTTCTCCTTTTATATCTATCGGTGCATCCGTTGATGTGATGCCGTTTCTGAAATCAAAATCCATATACCTGCTCTTTAAAGTATACTCCTTTTTATAGTTGATACTCACCTCTTCAACGGTTCCCTTTTCCTCTTCTGTATTTATTATACCTTTTTTTCCACTAAAGTATACAATAACATCTGGTTTAGGCCTATACTGACCGTCTATGCCCTCTATCTCCACAACAGGCCTGTCTATGAAATTCCTTGCCATATCTGCCTTTATCTCCCAGTCTACAACCCCTTTTTTTTCACCGGAGTATTTCACATCCTTAAATACTATAACCTTTTTTTCCAGGATTGATTTTGGTAAAGACGTCCTAACAGGCTTTCTTAAGAAGAAGTAGAAAGCCATAATACACACCACGATTATAAGAATCAGGGAGATATATACAATTATCTTTCTGTTTTTCATCCATTCCTATGCTATCTTTGCCTTAAGAAGGTCATGGATATGTATAATGCCTACTGGGTGCCTATTTTCATCATCTTCCATAACAAAAAGGGATGTAATGGAGAAGTCCTCCATCTTTTTTAATGCATGGGCTGCAAGGTTATCCCTTTTTATAGTCTTTGGATTTCTGGTCATTAAATCTGCTGCATTCTTTGCCATGATATTATCATATCTTTCTATGGCCCTTCTTAAGTCCCCATCTGTTATTATCCCGGTCAGCTCTTCATTTCTGTTAAAAACCCCGGCAACACCAAGTCTCTTTGAGGTTATCTCGAATATTACATACTTCATGGGCATGTCTTCGTATACCTTTGGTATCTCATTCCCTGTATGCATAAGATCCTCTACCTTAAGGAGGAGCCTCCTGCCTATTGCTCCCCCTGGGTGGAGGTATGCAAAATCCTCGAGTTTAAACCCCTTTTTTTCCATAAGGGAGATGGCAATGGCATCACCGAGGGCCAATGTGGCTGTTGTGCTCGATGTTGGGATTATATTATATGGACAGGCCTCTTCAACGCTTACACACAGTACTATATCTCCGTATTCACCAATGGTCGAGTCCCTTCGCCCGGTAATGACGATTGTTGGTAGCCCCATCCTCTTAATCCATGGCAGTATCTTTATTATCTCCTCTGTCTCTCCACTGTTACTCACTATCACCACAACATCATCCTTCTGGAGCATACCTATATCGCCGTGGAGTGAATCTGCCGGGTGCAGAAACATGGAGGCAGTGCCTACGCTTGATAGGGTAGAGGATATCTTCTTACAAATGAGACCTGATTTACCTGCACCAATAAAAACAACCCTGCCAGAACAGCTATAAAGGATGTTGACAACCTTGTCTATATCATCATCTATCTCGTTCATTATCTTGATGATGGCAGATGCCTCTTTCCTTAATACCTCTTTTGCTATATCTATGGTGCTCTTCACAAGGCCTCCCCTATCCTCTTTAAAATCCTGAGATAGTCAGGCAACTCACCTATGGCTACAGAATTCTCACCATCACATAGGGCCTTTGATGGGTCAATGTGTACCTCCATAAAAACACCATCCACACCCAAGGCAACAGCTGCCTTTGCCAGGGGAAGGACAAATTCCCTCTCACCACCTGAGCAGCCCTGTAGTGCCCCAGGCCTCTGGACACTGTGTGTGGCATCAAAGACTACGGGATATCCAAGGCCTTTAAGTATAGGTATTGCCCTGAAGTCATTTACAAGGGTATTATAGCCAAAGCATGTCCCTCTCTCTGTTACTATTATGTTTTTATTCCCTGTATTCTCCACCTTTTCTATTGCATGCCTCATATCATAGGGGGACATAAACTGTCCCTTTTTTATATTTACTGCCTTGCCTGTCCTGCCACACGCAATAAGGATGTCTGTCTGCCTTGAAAGTAGTGCAGGCACCTGGACTACATCCACAACATCCCCGGCAATACCTGCCTCTTCCTTGGAATGGACATCTGTCAGGATTGGGCATCCCAATGCATCTCTGATCTTTGACAGAACCTTTAAGCCCTCTTCTATCCCGGGCCCCCTGTAGCTTGTTATAGAGGTCCTGTTTGCCTTATCATAGGAGGATTTGAAGATAAAGGGGATACCTATTTTTGTTGTGATGTCTGTGAGCAACTCGGCTATCTTCATGGTTATTGCCTCTGTCTCTATAACACAGGGACCGCCTATAAAAACAAAGGGCCTCCCCCCCACCTTTATGCCCCTTATGTCTATCTCTTTTTGCATCTGCCTCTTTCCTGCCTGTGCCTCATGGATGCCTTGATAAACTCCCTGAACAGGGGGTGAGGGTCAAAGGGTTTTGATTTAAACTCGGGGTGAAACTGACAGGCAAGGAACCACGGGTGATTCTTTAGCTCTATTATCTCTACGAGTTTTCCATCCGGTGATATGCCTGTTATCTCCATCCCGCACCCCTCAAGCTGTTCTCGGAATGCCATATTAAACTCGTATCTGTGCCTGTGTCTCTCGTATACAAACTCCTGCATATATGCCTTGCTGGCAAGGCTACCGGGCTTTAACAGACATTTGTATGCACCGAGCCTCATTGTGCCGCCCTTATTAGAAAACCTGTCCCTTCTCTGGACAACATTATCCCTATCCACCCACTCCTCGATGAGATATATAAGGGGATAGGGCGTATTTTCATCAAACTCTGTGCTGTGGGCACCCTCCAGCCTGGCAAGGTTTCTACCTATCTCTATAACAGCAAGCTGCATCCCGAGACAGAGCCCAAAAAACGGGATCTTTTTCTCCCTGGCATACCTTATAGCCATTATCTTTCCCTCTATACCCCTATCACCGAATCCACCGGGGATGAGTATGCCGTCAACACCATCGAGGAGGGATAGAGAACCTGTCTCCAGTTCCTCTGAATCAACATATCTTATATTTACCCTGCAGTTATTGGCTATACCACCATGGACAAGGGCCTCGTTCAGGCTCTTATAAGAATCCTTTAGCCTGACATATTTGCCCACAAGGGCTATCTCTACCTGCCTCTTGGGGTTTTTTACAGTGTTGACAATGTCTTCCCACTTGGACAGGTCAGGCTTGCGGGACCATATATTCAGGATTCTTGTAATCTTCTCATCGAGCCCTTCTCTGTGGTACAGGAGCGGGACCTCATAGATTATGTCCACATCCTTGGCTGTTATTACTGCATCCTTTTCAACATTACAGAACAGGGATATCTTGTCTTTCAATGACTGTTTTAAGAAGTCTTCTGCCCTGCAAAGGAGGATGTCAGGCTGGATACCTATTTCCCTTAATTCTTTCACGCTGTGCTGGGTTGGTTTTGTCTTCACCTCATCTGCTGTCTTGATAAAAGGGACAAGGGTAAGGTGGATAAAAAGGGTGTTTTCCTTTCCCAGGTCATTTCTCAACTGTCTTATTGCCTCGAGGAACGGGAGGCTCTCTATATCCCCTACTGTCCCTCCGATCTCCACGATGACTATGTCGATTCCTTCATCTACATCGAGGATCCTGTTTTTTATCTCATCTGTGATATGGGGTATTACCTGGACTGTAACGCCAAGGTATTCGCCCTTCCTCTCCCTTGAGATTACCGCATCATATACCTGACCTGTGGTGAAGTTGCTCTTTTTTGAGCCTACAGAGTTTGTAAACCTCTCGTAGTGACCAAGGTCAAGGTCTGTCTCTGCACCATCATCGGTTACATAGACCTCTCCGTGCTGAAAGGGGCTCATGGTCCCTGGATCCACATTTATATAGGGGTCAAGTTTTTTAAGGGCAACGGTGAGTCCCCTGGATTCAAGGAGTGCACCAATAGATGCCGATGCAATACCCTTGCCAAGAGAAGATACAACACCACCTGTAACAAATATAAACTTCTGCCGCATGCTTTTAATCCCTATATTCAATGAAAAGCCTTATCAAGCCCTCGCCATCTAAGATATCTCCCTCTATTGCCTCGCTAAAACCACCGGAAAACCCATTTCTTGACCTGCCTTTATCATATATTGCAAAAGGCACAGGACATGCAAAGTGTGTCTTCATTGATATGGGTGTGGCATGGTCTGTGACAACCATAAACCTCGTATCACGGGACAGGTTCTCATATAAAGGTCCTACTATCTTGCTGTCTATATTCTCGATGGCCATTATCTTTTCCTTTATGTTACCGCTGTGAGATGCCTCGTCTGGGGCCTCTATGTGGATATAGACTATATCATGGTCTTCTAAGAGCTCCAAGGCCTTTTCTGCCTTTGCCTTGTAGTCGGTATCTATATAACCTGTGGCACCCTTTACAAAGGGTCTGTCAAAACCAGCAAGACTACTTATGCCCTTGATGAGGTCTACTGCAGCCACTGTTGCACCCTTAAGCCTGAACCTATCATAAAACAAAGGGAAGGATGCCTTTTTGCCCTGTCCCCAGAGCCATATACTGTTTACTGGCAGTTTATTGGATGCCAGCCTCTTAATATTTACAGGGTGGTCTTTGAAAAGCCCCTTAGAAAACTCCATGATCTCAATGAGTGTGTCTGCGCCCTTTCCCTTTGGTAGATATTCTGCTATATTCTTTTTTGTAATATCATGGGGGGGCGTGGTGGTCATCTCCCACTGGCCGTCTCTCCATATCATAATATGCCTGTATCCCACCCCAGGAAAGAATTCAAACTTTTTATTGTCTGTTTTTTTGTTCAGAAGCTCAATAAAAACCCTTGCCTCCTCTGTAGATATCTGGCCGCCGCTATAGTCCTCCATGATGGCCTCTCCATGGGAAAAGCCGATATTCACCATATTGCAACGGAAGGCTACATCTCTCTCGCCCATCTCAATGCCCATACCATAGGCCTCTATAGGCGCCCTCCCTGTGTAAAAACGGGCAGGGTCATAGCCAAAAAGGGACATACCGGCCACATCACTGCCAGGCGGAAACCCATCGGGTATTGTATTTACCTTTCCGCAGATACCCTCCTTTGCCATCATATCCATATATGGTTTTTTTGCGACCATCAGGGGGGTTTTACCTTGAAGCTCATCTATGGGGAAATCAGCCATACCATCGCCGATTATTACTACATATTTCATTGATTAACCCAAGCCCTCTTCTATTCTTATTTGTATGCTCTCTCCCCTTATAAAAGGCAATCTATCTATCTCCTCCATTGCCTTCTTTATATCACCCTCCACTGCCTCATGGGTAAGCATAACAATGGGGACATATCCGTTTTCCTCCCTGCCTTTCTGTATTACCGTTGAAATACTGATCATATATCTGGCAAGGATGCCAGAGATCTTTGACAGCACGCCTGGCCTATCCTGGGCTGTAAACCTGAGATAAAAGGGGACACATGCTGCATCGCTATCTTTTATCTTTATCTTGTTGTTGAATCCCAGGCCAGAGAGGTTGGCCTTTGTATTCTTTGATGCTATCTTTTGTGCTATATCCACTATATCACTGACCACGGCGCTTCCTGTTGGCTCAGAGCCTGCGCCTCTCCCATAAAACATATTAGGGCCAACACGATCACCTACAATATAGACGGCATTAAATACATCATTAACGCTGCTCATAGGGTGTGTTATAGGTATCATGGCAGGTTCAACCCTTGCCTCTATTTCATTGCCATCCTGTCTTGCCAGGGCTAAGAGCTTTATCTTGTACCCAAACTCCCTCGCAAGCTCAATATCAACAGGCTCAATCTTTGTGATGCCTTTTATAGATATATCGTTTATGTTTATATAACAACCAAAGGCAAGGTTTATGAGTATACAGAGCTTGTGGGCTGCATCAATGCCCTCTACATCAAATGTTGGGTCCTGTTCAGCAAAACCAAGCCTCTGGGCATCTTTTAAGGCCACTGAAAAAGGCTTTCCCTCTTCTGTCATCTTGGTCATTATATAGTTGCTCGTTCCATTAAGGATCCCCATGATATTGGTTATCCTGTTGGCCACCAGACCTTCCCTTACAGCCCTTATAACAGGTATACCGCCACAGACTGATGCCTCAAAGCCTATGGCCGAGCCAGACTTACGGGCAAGCTCGAATATCTCCTTACCCCTCAATGCTAAAAGGTGTTTGTTTGCTGTTATTATGCCCTTTTTTTTCTTTATCGACTCTGTTATGAGGTCATATGCTGTAGTTGTCCCGCCGATGAGCTCGACAACTATGTCTATCTTTTTATCGTTTATTATTTCATAGGCATCTGTTGTAAAAACGCCTTCTTTCAGGCCCATCTCTTTTGGTTTATTTGTATCTATGTCTGCTATCTTTTCAACCTTAATATTTAGGCCTGTCCTGGACCTAATGAGGGAGTGGTTCTGGGTTAATATACGATAAGTGCCTGCCCCAACAGTCCCTAAACCTATAATACCAACTCTGATCATCTCTTTTTTGCAGAATACAAGAGATTCCTTATACCCTTTACTGCCTGCCTTATCCTGTGTTCGTTCTCTATAAGGGCAAACCTTATATATCCCTCTCCGTATTCACCAAAACCTATGCCCGGGGAGGTGGCAACCTTTGCCTCGCTTAGGAGCAGTTTTGAAAACTCCATGGAGCCCATGTTTGAAAATTCATCCGGTATCTTTGCCCAGACGAACATGGTCGCCTTTGGTTTATCCACCTTCCAGCCGTACCTTGTTAGCCCCTCGCAGAGAACATCCCTTCTTCTCCTGTATTTTTCAACAATCTCCTCTACGTCTTTATCCCCTTCATTGAGGGCGATGATAGAAGCTATCTGTATGGGCTGAAATACACCATAGTCAAAATAGCTCTTTATCCTGGTGAGGGCTGCTATCATCCTCCTGTTGCCAACGGCAAATCCTACCCTCCAGCCTGGCATGCTGTAGCTCTTTGACAGGGAATAGAATTCAACGCCCACATCCTTTGCCCCAGGGACCTCAAGGAGGCTTGGGGCCCTGTATCCGTCAAAGACTATATCTGCATAAGCAAGGTCATGTACAATAAGGAGGTTATGCTCTTTTGCAAACTCCACCAGTTTTTTGAAAAACTCAATATCCACCACCTCTGTGGTGGGGTTGTTGGGAAAGCTCACTATAAGCATCTTGGGCATGGGCCATGTTGTTTTTATGGCTATATTCAGCCTATCAAAAAATTCCTCTTTGGGCATGATGGGAATAGTCCTTAAATCACCGCCGGCAATGACAACAGAATACAGGTGTATTGGATACGCCGGGTCAGGGACAAATACCACCTCTCCCCTTGCGATTGTTGCAAGGACAAGATGCCCTATGCCCTCTTTGACACCCATGCATACTGTAATCTCACCCTCAGGGTCTACGTCTACATTATATTTCCTTTTATACCAATTTGATATGGCCAGCCTCAGTTTGTAGATACCCCTTGTTACAGAATAGCGGTGGTTTCTGGGGTTTCTCGCTGCCTCAACAAGCTTGGAGACAATATATTTGGGCGTTGGTATATCCGGATTTCCCATGCCGAGGTCTATAATATCCTCTCCCCTTTTCCTTGCCTCTATTAAGAGGTCTCTTACAACGCCAAGACCATATGGCGGTAGCCTTGATATCCTGTAGAATTCTTCCATAATAGATGAAACTAACATTTTACAAAGATAACAGTCAATAGTTATCTCTCTGAGGCCCTGGAAAATGATATTACTGTGGGCCCAATCCATCCCGCTAAAACAGGATGATTCTTATTTTTATTAAGTCTGAACAGTCTGTAGTCTATATCTGGGGGCCATGACTTGTATAATTTAAGGATTTTTCATGGTTTTTAAAGGTCTTTCCTTGTTTTACAGGGCAAGTGACATATAAGGCAAAACAGGGTTTAAAATAGAGACCTTAACGCTTGACACATAAAAAATTAAAATTGTATCATCAATAATATATTAAAAGGAGGTGTGATTATGAAAATCAAATGGTATGGACATGCGGCCTTCAATATTGTTTCTGAAAATGGGGTGGGTATAATCATCGACCCGTATCAGTCAGGGGCATTTGGTGGCGCCCTTTCTTACGGCCCCATCAGGGATGAGGCAGATATAGTCCTTGTAAGCCATGACCACGATGACCATAATTATACAAAGGACATAAAAGGTAAATTTCAGATAATAAAAAAGGCTGGTACATATTCTGTAAAAGACATAGCCATAAAAGCCATACCCTCCTATCATGACCCCTCAAAGGGCAAGGAGAGGGGAGATAATCTCATATTTGTATTGGATGTGGATGGCATAAAGATAGCACATATGGGAGATTTAGGCCATACCTTACCCAGGGGTATTGTTGATGAAATAGGCTCTATTGATGTATTATTAATCCCGGTGGGCGGGTTTTATACCATTGATTCAAAAGAGGCTACAAAGGTAGCTAAAGATATAAAACCACTCATTACAATACCCATGCATTTTAAGACAGAAAAGTGTAACTTCCCCATAGCCCCAGTAGAGGAGTTCACAAAAGATAAAAAGAATGTAAAGATGGCAGGTTCGTCTGAGATAGTAATTACAAAGGCTACCCTCCCAAAAGAACAGGAGATTATTGTTCTAAGCTATGCCCTGTAGAGACCCATATTATGCTGAAAAAATATATTGATAAAAAAGAGATTGAAGAGACTGTCAAGAGGCTTGCAGTAGAGATAGAAAATGACTACAGGGACAGAGAGATTTTTTTTGTATGTCTTTTAAAGGGTGCATTTATGTTCACGGCAGACCTTATAAGGCATATAAAGAATCCTACGAGGGTAGATTTCATCAGGGCATCATCTTATGGTAGCAACATGGTATCATGCGGTGAGGTAATGATTACAAAGGATTTGGAAGAGGATATATCGGGCAGGGATGTTATTATTGTGGAGGATATAATCGATTCAGGCATCACGCTTAAATGCATAAAGGAAATGCTCTACCAGAGAAACCCGAGGTCACTGAAGATATGCACGCTCCTTGACAAAAAGGCAAGGCGACAGGTAGAGATAGATGCAGATTATGTTGGCCGCAAGATAGAGGATTTTTTTATTGTGGGTTATGGAATAGACTACGCTGAAAACTACAGGAATCTCTCGGATATCTATATCGTAGAGGCAGATCAATGACAGTAAAAGTATCAAGGCTATGTTTTATTGCTATTATTGCATTCACATCTCTTTTGTCTATCCATAAATATGGCATTGCCTTTCCCAATGAGCCTGATGGGTTTAATGGAATTAAATGGGGGACAGAGATAGGTGTCTTAAAGGGTATGACAAATATTGAAAAGAAAGGTATCCCCAAGGAGATAAGGGTTTTTAAAAGAGATAATGATATAAAGTCCTTCGGCGGTGCAGAGATAGACAGCATTGATTACGAATTTTTTAAGGACAGGTTTGTCTCTGTTACATTAAAGGTAAAAGACCTTCGCAATTTTATCATCTTAAAGAAATTTTTATTTAAAAAATATGGTAGAGGTGAAGAAATGGTAAAGGGTTTAGAGAGGTTTTTCTGGGATGGGGATAAAACTATAATGGTCCTTATCTCAAATCAAGAGATATCATGAGATGAGGTCTATGGGGAAGGTTTCCTCGTTATATCAACAAAGGTATTGAAATAATATTTTTTCAGGAGGTCATATGCAGGTCCTTGTTATGTATTATACAAGAGGGGGCAATACAAAAAAACTTGCCGAGGCAATAGCAAAGGGCGTCCGTGAAGTAGAAGGGGTAGGGTGCGTATTAAAATCAGTGGGTGAGGTGACAAAGGAGGATTTTCTCGCCTCTGATGGTATAATAGCCGGCTCTCCTGTCTATTTCGGTACCATGGCAGCAGAGATGAAAGAGGTGTTTGATAAATTTGTAGGCATCAGAAGGCAGATGGCGGACAAGATAGGGGCTGCCTTTTCTACCTCTGGAGACCCCTCAGGGGGAAAAGAGACAACCATGTTCTCCATAATACAGGCACTTTTAATCTATGGGATGATAATCGTTGGCGACCCCATGGATGCCACAGGTCATTACGGTGTTGCATGCACAGGGGCCCCGGATGAAAAAACCATTTCCAATGCCATGAAACTTGGCCAGAGGGTGGCAAATCTTGTGAAAAGATTAAAAAAATAAAGAAAAGAAACAGGTGATTTGATGGAAAACGCTAGCCCTGCTGAACATTTGATAATTAGAGAGACCTGTATTTTAATATTCATAGATATACAGGAACGCCTGATGCCTGTCATTGCAGAAAGGGAGAGGGTGTTGGAAAATGCTATAAGGCTTGCCAGGTTTTCAAGGATTATTGGGCTGCCAGTAGTTATCACAGAACAAGAAAAGCTCGGCGCAACCCTCCCTGAGCTAAAAAACGAGCTCATAGATGTATCCCCTATCACCAAAATCCACTTTAATTGTTTTAATAATGATATTTTTTCAGAACAGATAAAATCATCAGGGAAAAAGACCCTTGTGCTGACTGGGGTTGAGGCCCATATCTGTGTAGCCCAGACTGCCTTATCAGGCCTATCAGGGTTTGATGTCCATGTTATAGAGGATGCCACATCTTCAAGGACAAGGGAGAATAGGTTGACTGCCATAGAGAGGATGAGACAGGCAGGGGTTATTATAACATCTACAGAGATGTTTATATACGAACTCCTGCAAAAGGCAGGCACAGAAGAATTTAAGGCAGCCCTACAGCTCGTGAAATAAAGACCCTTGCAGGGTTTGCAAGGGTCTTATGTTGTTTCACATGAAACACAACAGTATGTTCTGATTATTTTTTTAGATATACCAGGTCTGTAGGTGAGAAATTACTACCCTTCTTGACCTTTGCCCATGATGCATCTACACCAAAGAGTTCAGATACCTCGATCTCGCCTTTGTAGCTCCCCTTTATCTTTCCCAGGGGTGTTTTGGTCTTGGAATCCACTATCTGCTCACCGGGTGAGTATACCTCTAAGATATTCCCTTTTTCTAAGCCTGACAGCCTCCCTGCATTTATATAAATCTTTCCATTCTCAAGGGATGCAATCCTTGCATGCCAATCAAGGGTGAGGATGGCCTTTAAAAGGTCTTCTGCTATAACCTCAATGGAGAGGTCTATTGCCTTTATCTTGGCCTTTTCAGAGCTTAGATCGCCCCTCTCCTTTGTTAAGAAAACAGGGTTTCTCCCTGAAAGCTGTTTCAAGATAATGCCTGTCTCCGTGTTGTATATCTCAACGGATATTCGGGATATGGCAAATGATGTCTCCTTGTCATCCTTGCCCTCTATCTTTGTGGAACTTGTGTATATGTCTGATAAAACCCCTTTTACTATGGCCTGAACACCGTATAGTTCATTGAGCACCTTCATGGATTCCTGACTTGTCAGGTTACCTGGCAGGTTAATCGTATTAGGGTCAACACATATTATTGTCCCTGTCCCTTCGAGCCTTGAGATAAGCCTCCTTGTGGCCAGTTCACCCATATGCTCTTCTTTATAATTGGTCTGGTCTGTAATGGGCAGGACTATTACACGCCTTTTCATCTTAGGGGATGGATAGTTGAAGGTTATCATGGTAAGGGCTGGGAAATACCCCATACCCGGGGGTAGCATCCCGAGCTGGGTAGGGTATACCATCTGCGGGGCAATGTTTTTCTTCTTCAATTCCTCTTCAAGCTTTGCTATCCTCTTGTCGATCTCTGCCTTTTCCTTGGCAGATCTGCCAGATGATAAGATAGACTCGCCAAATCCAGGAGAATACTGGTCTTTCCTTATCCATACATATTCTGGCTCATAGGGGTTTAACATATATCTCCTGTTTCTTGCATAGATATAATCCACCCCATCTATTACCTTTATATCCCCTGGTTTAGGCTCTGACTCCTCGATCTTTTCAATCCTCTGGGTCTTTTGCTGCTCAGGGGTCTTTTTGGCATCTTTTTTAGCAGGGCTTGAGCTGCAGGAAACCAATAAAAGGGCCGCTAACAAAAATAAAATGACATTTTTCTTCATAGTATTTTGGATTATAGATTATATTTATTTAAAAAGTCAAACATAATAAGACCAACAAGCCTGTAGCAACCACCTTGCCCTTCACATCCTTCAATTGGCAGCTTTTTTATTATGTCAAATCTAAATTTTTAAGAAAAATCATTGAGGATATTTATAGGCACACACTACATAGCAGTTAAAATTCTTCTGGACATTTACACCCCCTTCCTGCCATATCTGCTCATCCCCCCTTGTGTAATGATACAATAGAGGCCAAATTGGATGTGATAAATTAATAGAGGTCAATAGTAACATAAAAATTTCTAAATTTAATAGAATGAATATCTATTTCTAAGATGGCCACTATTTTTATGTTTTGTAACAAATTTATTTTACTGGTGGAGGTGAAGGGGATTGAACCCTCGACCCCCTCGTTGCGAACGAGGTGCTCTCCCTCTGAGCTACACCCCCGAAAATATTTTTTTATTTAATACTATCGGCATAACCGTAGGTATCTACCTGCCAGCCCTCATCCGGCATCTCTACCCCGTCGATGTATACCTTCCTGCCGTCAAGGGCTACCCTGCCCTTGGTAATGAGGTTATGCACTGCAAAGGGATAAATCATCCAGTCCCCTTCTTCTTTTAACACATCCTGGATCTCTTTTGACACAGCCTCTAAGGCTATATCCAGATTATTTCCTTCTTGCTTTGCCTTTTCTCTAAAATCAGTAAGGTTTTTTATCTCCATTTTTTCTATGAATTTCTTTACATCATATAGCTTTTCATCCCATCTTGATAAAGGAATGGACCTTGACTGGATTAATACAGGGCCTCCATCATCGCTCTCATCCACAAAAAACACCGTTGATTTTACACTTTTTTCACCTGCAATAATTGCCTTTGCAGTGGGTCTCCAGCCAAGACCTGTATATTTCCTTGAATCTCCGGGATGCACATTCAAAATCCTCGGGAAATACCTTTTTGCCATCCAGTCGCCAATCCACAGGTCATATCCGGCAAGACAGATTAAATCCGGCTCACCTTTCAGCCCCTGCTCCACAAGGGTCATAACTGCCATATCATAGCTATTTCTCTCTACACTATATCGGGGGACCTTCTCTATGCCCCACATCTTTTTAAAATATATATTAGAGTCTAAGGTAACAACCGGGACATTTCTTTCCATTGCCTTTTTAACACCTGCACAATCCGGGGCATTACTGAACACAATGTGTGGTTTTTTGGGGTCTGCCTCATAGATTTTATCGTAATTTGTCCCGGAGCCCGAGACACCACAGGCATATCTTAATGGCCTATCAGAAGGAATAAAAACAGGCTTTCCTTTCAATCTCATCTTCTCCTGTCTTTTTTAAAGAAACTCTAACAGAATGAAAAAAACAAGTCAAATATTACTTTTTGACTCTATCACACCAGAGCCTTGCATTTTGAAACATCTTCAGCCACGGCGATACCTTTAAATCTTTATTCATCTCCTCGGGCATATATGGCCATTGCCATTTTAAAAATGTCCTTTCAGGGTGAGGCATAATTGCTAAATGCCTTCCATCTTCTGTGCATAATCCTGTTATGCCATAAGGTGAACCATTGGGATTAAAGGGATAGCTAAAGGGGTGGATGTCTGATTCAAAACCGTCCTCTATTCCATAGTCGTTAACAAAGGCAAGGGGTACAAGATTTTTTCTCAGCACTTCTTCCAATATAATAGGGTCGGGAAAATACACCCTTCCTTCACCGTGGGCAACCCACACGCCCAGTATTGAACCTTCCATGCCTTCAAACATAATCGCCGGGCTCTTTTTAATCTTTACAGTGACCCATCTTGATTCAAACCTTCCCGATAGATTCTTTACAAATCTCGGCTGTCTTCTGTCTTCTATGCCCTGCCAGGGCACCCATCCTAAAAGGGCAAATAACTGACAGCCATTGCATACACCCAGCGAAAACGTATCCGGTCTTCTGTAAAATTCATCGAACATCTCTTTCAGTCTGCAATTGAACCTTATGACAGATGCCCAGCCCTTTGCACTCTCAGGTACATCAGCATAAGAAAATCCGCCGACAGCAACAAGACCTCTAAATTTTTCCAGAGATACCCTGTTATTTATGAGGTCTGTCATGGTGATATCCCATGGTGAAAATCCTGCGTGAAAGAAGGCGGATGTCATTTCTCTGTCGCCGTTACTGCCTTCCTCTCTTAAAATGGCCACATTCGGTTTATCATTTACTTCAAAGAGATGTGCCGGGGTCTCCTCCGGGACAAAGGTGAGTACATATGTAGGTCCTTTTCTATCGTAGATGTTCTTTTTTTCCTGTTCGGCGCATTTTGGATTTGCCTGCAATCTCTCTATCTGGTATGATGTTTCCTCCCAGAGGGACCTCAATTCTTGCATATCTTCATGAAGAACTATACTGCCGTTATATTCAATTAAGATTTCTTTTTCCGTCTTCGTTTCCCCGATATTAAAAAACTCAACACCGTATTCCTTAAGTATATTTTCCACCCTATGGATATCTTCTTTTTTGCATTCAATAACTGCGCCCAATTCCTCTGCAAAAAACCGCTCTATGGCCGTTGAATCACCGTTCATCCTTATATGGACGCCACAATTACCTGAAAACGCCATCTCAAGGATTGTAACGATGAGCCCTCCATCACTTATATCATGACCTGATAGAATTAATTTCTCTGAAATAAGCCTCTGAATTGCCATAAAGGTCCTCTTTAAAAGAGCGGGGTCGTCTACATCCGGTGGGTTATTTCCTGTTTGCTTGAAAACACATGCAAGGATGGAGCCACCAAGCCTTACCTTGCCTTTTGCAATGTCAATAAATATGAGGTCGGTTTTACCAGGTTTTTTAATATCAGGGGTTACCTTCTTTGTTATGTCAGGCGTTGTTGCGTATGCAGATATAACAAGTTCTCTCGGTGACTTAACTATTTCATCACCCACCTTTGTGGCCATAGAGAGGCTGTCCTTTCCACCATCCACTGCAATGCCGAGTTTTATCATCACCTCACTCATGGCCGCAACTGCCTCATAGAGGGCAGCACCCTCTCCTGGGAGCTTGGGTGCCCACATCCAGTTGGCAGAACATTTTATATCCTCAATGCGTCCGATGTATGCCCACATAATATTTGTTATTGCCTCGCCAACTGACATCCTTGCCCCTGCCTTAGGGTCCACAAGCATTTTGATGGGCTGTTCTCCAATGGAGGTGACTGCCCCTGTGTATCCAAAATGGGTCTGGGCAATAACAGCCATATCCGCCACCGTCAATTGAAGGGGTCCACAGCACTGCTGTTGCGCAATAAGGCCTGTAACGCTCCTGTCTACCTTATTAGTCAAAAACCTCTTAGAACCTACAGCAAGGTCTTTTAGCACCCTTGACAGGGCATCCTCTACGGTGAGGTCATGAGGTAAAGCCACAGGACTTAACCCCATTTTGACCTTTTTATCCAGAAATGTCTTTTGGGGCATATTCCCCAGGACCCTGGAGAGATTAAGGTTGACAGGCGTTGAATCGTCCATCTCGTCATGGACAACAAACCTGCCGTCACCCGTGACCTCTCCGAGGACCTCACAATTTACCTTCTCTCTTTCGCATATATATTCCAGCTCAGAGAGCCTCTCCGGTCTGATTAACAGGCCACAACGCTCCTGATATTCGGCAATCCATATCTTTAAGACCGAGAGCGTAGGGTCACCGAGCCTTATACGCCTTATCTCTATCCTCCCCCCAGCCTTTTCCACAAGCTCTTTTAAGACATTGGCAGGCCCGCCTGCACCCTGGTCATGTATGCTTACTATGGGATTTCTATCCCCCATCTCTATACAGGCCCTTATGACCCTGTTCATCTTCTGTTCCATCTCTGCGTCGCCACGTTGAACAGCATTAAAGTCCAGTTCCTCTTCGTTTTCGCCCTGGAGTTTGCTGGAGGCAGACCCACCCCCAACACCTATACCATAGGCAGGGCCGCCTATCTGAACTATAAGCATGCCTTTTTCTGCCTCGCCCTTTTCTGTGTGCCTTCCATCTATCTGGCCTATGCCCCCGGTAAACATAATCTTTTTGACCCAGCCCCAGCGTTCACCATTGGGGAGCCTCTGGTCAAAGGATCTGGTAAAACCCGCTATTATGGGCTCGCCGAATTTGTTGCCATAATCACTTGCACCGTCACTGGCCTTAATCTCTACTTCAAGGTTCGTGGCAAGGTTTGAAGGATAAGGAAAATCCTTTGTTTCCCAGGGTAAATCATAACCAGGGATCAGCAGGTTTCCTGTGCAGTAACCTGCAGTGCCTGCCACAACGAGGCCGCCCCTGCCTGTTGCCTGGACGTCCCTTATCCTGCCGCCTGTTCCTGTCTCAGCGCCGGGAAATGGTGCCACACCTGTTGGAAAATTATGTGTCTCTGCAGTGAATATAATATGGTATAGTAGCCTCTGTCTTTTAAACATAGAGGGGGTCCCTGGTTTTTCAGGTATAATGGTCCAGCACTCAAATCCTTCTATGCCGCTTGAGTTATCCTTAAATGCTATGATGCTATTAGATGGATTTACCTTCCATGTTGATTTAACTATATCCATAAGGGTCTCGGGCATCTCTATACCGTCTATAATCTGTCTACCCTTAAAATAACCATGCCTGGAGTGTTCGCTGTTTGCATTATCCAGGTCCCTTATTTCTACTATCGTTGGGTTCCTGCCCTCTTCCTTGACAAAGTAGTTGTAGTATAGGTTTCTGTCCCACTCATCCATGGCAAGACCTGGGACATCAAGGAGGGCATCTGGCCCCTTTTCTATTAAAGGTATCTCATAGACAGCCTCAGGGATTACCCCGGTCTCAAAGCTCTCAAGGGGTCTTTCATATAGGCACTCGGTCATCCTGTCATGATTGTCCCTTATAAATGTTTCCCTGTCTGACCCTGGGACAAAAAGATAACGCCTGGAGCGTTCAATCCTGACAATCTTTTCAAGGCCACAGGTCTTGCAGATGGAGACAATGTTGGTAGAATAGGCTGTTGCAAAGTTCATCCTTGGGCCAAGCTCAATGACTTCCTGGCCATGGTCAAGGGTAGAGGAGTCGTATATACTCTCCAGAATAAACCCATCAGCCAGTATATTCTTTAAAACAAATAATTCCTCCTGGGAGAGGGGGGCTGATGCCTCCACATTGAAACAATATTCCAAATGACTTTGTTTTTTGAGAAAAAAGTGTAACATATCTTTACCTTTAATGATTCATTATATTAGATGTTCTGTGTCTATGATGTTTATATTTAACTTATCCTTAGCCCTATGTTAGATTAAGTATATTCTTTATGGTATTCTTAAGCTCACCTGTATCTGCAGACTTTACAACATAGGCATCCGATATCCAGCTCGAAAAATCTTGCTTGAACTCCCCATAGGCAGAGCACAGTATAACATGTTGGTCCTTTTTTATCTTTTTGATCTCATTTAGTGTCTGGATACCATCCATGCCCGGCATTTTTATATCCAAGACCACAAGGTCAAAGGGTGATTTTTTTATCTTTTCCAGTGCCTCATATCCATTGGACGCCACATCTATCTCATAACCCTCTTCCTCGAGTTCCTCCTTAAAAAGGATCCTTATGTTTTCCTCATCATCGACAATTAATATCTTTTTATCTTTCATAATCTACACCTCTTTTTATAGATTATTCTCTAAAGGCAGATAGATAAAAAATGTAACGCCTTTTCCTACATTGTTCTCCACTTCAATCCTGCCTTTATTGTTCATGATAATCTTATTTGATATGGCAAGCCCAAGCCCTGTCCCTTTTTCTTTGGTAGTAAAGAAAGGATTAAATATATTATCTATGGCCATAGGGTCTATCCCACCACCTGTGTCAGATATAGCAACCTTGATATATGGTTTATTGTTTATGTGTGCTGTCCCAGTCTTTATAGTTATCTCCCCCTCACCTTTCATTGCCTCATATGAGTTCACAAGGATATTGATAAAGACCTGTTTAATCTGCTGGATATCGCAGATTATCTGAGGTAGCTGGGTATCGTAATCCTTTACAATCTTTACCTTCTCCCATGATGCGTCTGATGAAAATAGGTATAGTATCTCATCTATACACATATTAATATTACACGGCTCTCTGGAGACAGGGGTGTCTTTCACATAATTAAGCACCTCATTCAATATTGTCTCAAGCCTGGCAACCTCATTGACAATAATATTGGCATACCTGTTTTCTGTCTGACTTAGATTCACCTTTTTGGCAAGCCTCTTTGTGAAGCCTCCTATTATTACAAGGGGATTTTTAATCTCGTGGGCTATGTTTGCCGTCATCTCACCAAGGCTCTTTAGTTTCTCCTGTTCAATGACCCTCTTCTGTGTCTCGTTGAGCTCTTTTATTACATCCTTCAGCCTTGTATTAAGCAGGATGTTTTCAAGGCCGCTTGATATATAGTTTGCTATTGTTGTTATAAGATAGGCTATATTGTCATTTTGGTCAAAGGTTATATGCTTTTTTGATGAACATATGGTCATGGCCCCTATTGCCTTGTTTTTTGTTATTATTGGCGAACTGCAGAGTGAGTAATGGGATATATCCTCATCATCCACATATAACTCTTCAGAGAGGGTTGTGGTCCTCTTGGCATTAATTGCCTGCCCCTCCAGGTCATCAATGAACCTTTCCAGTTTTGGGTCAGATTGTCCATAGGTAAAACGCTGGATATTAAACCTTGAAACAAAATTATTGAGCTTAATGGTGGCCATGGTGGCATTCAGTGCCTTTGCAATAATAAACACAATATTCTTCAATGCAGCCTCTGGCTCCATGTTTGTCGTGAGGACCTTGCCGAGTTCAGATAAGGTAACGAGCTCGCTTATCCTTTTTTTGGATGATAACATAATCTCGTCAACCCTTATAAGCCCGCCTATCTCCCTTGCAATCACCGATAGGAGTATCTTTTCCCTGTCCTGCAGATCCCCCTTTTCTGAAGAGATGGCAACCATAACCCCATAGATATAGCTATCATCTGAAAGTGGGACAAAGGCAAAGGACCTGTATCTATCTATTATCCCGTCAAGCTCATGAAAAAAGATACAGCCGAACCTAGGCGGTATATCCTTGTAGGTAAAATACTGGGGTATCCTTTTCTGGGCTATACTACCTATGATACCCTCTCCTATATGACACCTGTATTTAGATAGGAGGGAAAAGAGGGAGCAGTCCTGATTGGAATATCTACAGGTTATCCTCTTGTCCTTGTCGAGTTTGAATACAAGAACCTCCTCAAAGCCCATTCTATGGGCGATGATATTCAATATGGCGGATATCCTTGAGTTTATTTCAAGATTGGAGTGGGATATCTCTATTACTTCGCCTAATAACTCCACTGCGTTCATGTCATGGATCTGTGCTTTGCAATAGCCTTATTGTAAAGCTCTATGTATTCCCTTGCTGATTTCTCCCATGAGAAGTCCTCATTCATGCACCTCTTGATAAGGGATTGCCACTCAGATTTATTCTCATAGACTGCCATTGCCCTTTCAATGGCATCGAGCATCTCTTCCTTGTTATACTCATAGAATTTGAAGCCTGTCCCCTGTCCTGGATTCATTGTGTAATCTATTATTGTGTCCTCAAGCCCACCTACCCCCCTCACTATGGGAACTGTTCCGTATTTCAAGCTATATAGCTGATTTAGCCCGCATGGTTCATACCTGGACGGCATGAGAAACATATCTGCCCCGGCCTCAATCAGATGGGCAAGTCTATTATCATAAGCAATCTTTACACCTAAAAGTCCATTAAACCTCTTTGCGAGGTCTGTAAAGAGTTCGTGGTATTTCCTTTCACCTGTCCCAAGGACAATATACTGGGCCCCCAAGGAAAATATCTCTTCCATTGCCAATGCAATGAGATCAAAACCCTTCTGGTCTGCCAGTCTTGAAATAGTGGCAATAACAGGTTTATTACTGCTATAAGGAAGACCAAACTCCTTAAGGAGGGCTTTTTTGCATATGGCCTTATTTTCCAATTTTTCTGGACTATAATTTGCTGGCAGAAAATTGTCTTTTTCCGGGTTCCAGTCTTCATAATCTATGCCATTTACAATACCAAAGAGGTCTGATTTCCTTGACCTGAGGACCCCGTCAAGGCCATAACCGAATTCTGGTGTCTGTATCTCCTGGCTATACTGTTTACTCACCGTGTTTATTATATCTGAAAATACTATACCACCCTTTAAAAAATTGATATTACCGTAAAATTCCAGGTAATCTGGGGTAAAATACTCCCACCCAATATTCAAAAGATGCATATCATGATGCCAGAAAATACCCTGATATCCTATATTGTGGATAGTAAAAAGGGTAGCAATATCCTTCAGGTCAGGGTCGTCTCTGTACAATGTGCGGAGAAACACGGGTGCCAGGGCTGTCTCCCAGTCATTACAGTGAAGGACATCAGGGATATAACCTGTTACTTTGATGGCCTCGAGTATACTTTTTGAAAAAAATATAAACCGTACGGCATTGTCCTGATAATCGCCATCAGGGGTGCTGTAGAGATAGTCCCTGTTATAATAATCATCCTGCTCAACAAGATAGGCAGTTATGCCATCGTATTCACTCTCCACTATCTCGGCATCCACATAGCCAAGGGATATGGGGCAGGATATCCTATAGTTTTTATATCTTAAGGTAAACCTCTGCTCATCTATACCTTTGTGTTTTGGAAGGATTACACGGACATCAACCCCAAGTTTTTTCAATGCCTTTGGGAGTGCACCTGATACATCTGCAAGACCACCTGTCTTTATGAACGGATATACCTCTGGTGAAGCAATCAAAATCTTCATTTTAACCCCCTAAACATCTGTCTCTTTTAGATATGTTGTTGCCTCTTCAGGTGGGGTAGGGTTTATATAAAATCCTGTCCCCCACTCAAAACCCGCCATCTTTGTTAATCTCGGTATAATCTCAATATGCCAGTGGTAATGGGAAAGCTCTTTATCACCAATGGCTGCTGTGTGGAACATATAGTTATAAGGAGGGGCATTCAGGAGCTTTAGATACTTCTTCAATACTACTGATATGCAATCAGATAGAAAGAAATAGCTTTCCCCTTGACTATGCATGACAAAGCTTGATTCGTGTCTCTTGGGCAAAATCCATATTTCAAAGGGAAATCTCGATGCAAAAGGCGAAAGGGCTATAAAGAGCTCGTTTTCATAAACAACCCTGACATCATCCTCTATCTCCTGTGCAATCATATCACAAAACACACACCTGTCTTTGTATCTATAATAGCTTAGGCTACCGTTTATCTCCTCTGAAACCCTTCTGGGGACAATGGGCAGGGCTATTAACTGGGAGTGGGAATGGTCAAGGGATGCCCCGGCAATAGAGCCATGATTTTTAAAAACCATTATATATCTGAACCTCTTATCCTTTGAGAGGTCGAGGCTCCTCTCCTTATAGGCTATAAAGATATTCTGTATGGAGGCTGTATCCATATCCCATATGGTCTCTCCGTGGACAGGTGTCTCAATGATTACCTCGTGGGCACCTATACCGTTCATCTTGTCGTAGAGACCGATGCCCTCTTTATCGAGATTGCCCTCTATCCTTAAGGCAGGGAATTTATTAGGCACAACCCTCAGGCTCCAACCAGGGCTGTCTGGTGGTGAGTTCTGTCTTATTGCAAAGACCTCATGGGGTGTCATATGCTCATTCCCGGGACACAGCGGACATACACCCTCTTTAAACGAAGGCTGTTCCTCTATAAAAAAAACAGGCCTCTTTCCTCTCTCCGTAGAGATTATAACCCATCTATCTATAATAGGGTCTTTTCTTAATTCAGGCATATTTAGCCCCCTGTTCTGAGTTTCTTTGACTTACATGGGCACTCATGGTAAGAATACATGAATGATACCTATAAAAGACAATTTAAAGACACGCACATTTCCAATTATAACAGCATGTATTATCTTTGTAAATATTTTAATTTTTTTGTGGCAGAGGCTTATCTTAACCCATTCAGACAACGAGTTTATCTTTAAATATTATGGCCTCATGCCCTATGATTTCTGGGTCTCATTAACAACGAATCACAGCCTGATACCATACAATATCATGACCATATTCACATCCATGTTTCTACACGGGGGCTTTATCCATGTAGGCGGGAACATGCTCTATCTCTTTATCTTTGGTAAATCTGTGGAAGACAGCCTCGGTCATAAGAGGTTCTTTTTATTCTATATCTTTTCTGGCATAATGGCTGCCTTATTTCAGCTCCTCTATGACCCCCAGTCAAAGATACCCATGATAGGGGCAAGCGGTGCTGTATCCGGGACATTAGGTGCATACCTTATACTCTTCCCCCACGCAAAGATTGTGACTATGCTTATAATCATAGTATTTATAAAATTTGTTCAACTCCCTGCCATATTATTGCTGACCATCTGGTTTTTTATACAGGTGCTCTATTCCCATACAGATGGTGTTGCCTGGTATGCCCACATCGGTGGTTTCATCTTTGGGCTCCTTACGGCAAGGTTCCTTGTCAAAAAAAGGTCTTTTAGGTAGCATGAAGGTTTCACGTGAAACCCCAAAGGCACTCCTTATAAATCCTTACATCTATGACTTTGCTGCATACAGTTTCTGGTCAGCACCTCTGGGTCTTTTGTATATAGGGGGTATCTTAAGGCAAAACAGCTTTCAAATATCCCTTATAGACTGTCTTGAGGTGGTAGAGGCGAAAAGAAAAGAGGATGGAAGGGCACCCTTTATAAAGGAAAAGGTCAGTAGTCCATCCTGTCTTGAGGGTATAAAAAAAAGGCTTAAGAGATACGGCATATCAAAAGAAGAGCTATTAAAAAGGCTCAGTGCTATCCATGAGCCTGATATTATATTGATAACCTCTATTATGACATACTGGTATATGGGGACAAAGGAGGTGCTTGAGACAGTAAGGACAGTCTTCCCCATGTCCAAGATTGTAATAGGTGGCATATACCCTATGCTTTGCTATGAGCATGCCACAGTTCACATGGCCGGGGCTGATCTTATTGTAAGGAACAACGAGATAGGGCTTTTTTATGATTTTTTAGAGCATCATCTCTCCATCAGGCTCAAAAGCAGACCTCAACTATATGGGTTTGAAGGTGTCCCTTATCCATGCTTTGATCTATATGGAACCCCGTATTTTGTACCTCTACTTACATCATACGGCTGCATCTACAGATGTGCCTACTGCTCTACACCCTTTATGTATCCCCGATTAATAAGAAGAAAGCCTATGGAGGTAATAGATGAGGTCATTTACTGGCAGGGTTCTGGTGTAAATAGATTCGTCCTTTATGACGACAATTTTCTATATGATAAAAAAAATCATGCTGTGCCTCTACTGAAAGGACTAAGCGGGTTAACCTCTAAGCCGGATATCTATAACCCCAATGCCTTAAACGCAGCCTTTATTGACGATGAGATAGCAGAGTTGCTTCTCTATTCGGGTTTTAAAGAGATAAGGATAGGGCTTGAGACAATTGATCCAAAAACCCAGAGACAGACAGGTAATAAGGTAGATAGAGATACCTTTGAAAGGGCCATAAAAAGTCTTGTAAAAGTTGGGTTTAAGACCAGTGCAATAGGTGTCTATATCCTTGCCGGGCTACCCTTTCAGAATTGGATGGATGTAAAGGATGCAATAGATTATCTCTGCGACCTGGGTGTAAGGCCTCATATCGCAGAATACACACCCATACCCCATACAAGGCTATTCGATGAATACAAGGCCCTTGCCCGCTATCCCATCTCTGATGAGCCTCTTTTTCAGAACAATGCCCTGTTTCCATTTTCCTGGGATGGATTCACCGAAAGGGACCTTATCTTTTTGAAACATTATCTCAGGGAAAAGACCTCAGATACAGACTGAAGACCCTTAGGCCTCATTGACGGGATACATAATCTCTATAGCCGAAGCTCTTGACTACCTCTAACTCACCTGTTTTTCTTATAACAGCTATATCAGGGAGGTTTATGCCATTAAAGGTGGTGTTTTTTACAATGCTATAGAGGGCCATGTCAGTAAACACAACCCTGTCCCCTGGTTTAAGGGGTCTGTCAAAGGAGTAATCCCCTATAACATCACCGGCAAGGCAACTCGGCCCTGCAACCCTATATGTATATCTTTTTTCTTCTGACCCTGCAGAACTTAGAATATAAGGCCTGTAGGGCATAAGAAGGACGTCCGGCATATGTGTCTCAGCAGAGGCATCTATTATGGCTATGTCCATGACATTTCTCACAATATCAAGGACAGAGGCTATCAGGACACCTGCATTTAATACGCTGGCCTCTCCAGGCTCAAGATAGACCTGGACATTATATCTATCTTTGAATTCATTTATAAGCCTGATCAGCAGTTCTATGTCATAGTCATCCCTTGTTATGTGGTGTCCACCGCCAAAATTTACCCATTTTAGCCCCTTAATGTATCTGCCATAGAGCTTTTCAAAGGACTTTAAAACCCTCTCCAAGGCATGGGCATTCTGTTGACACAGGGCATGGAAGTGGAGCCCATCTATCTTACCCATATTGCTCTGGAATCCCTCCTGAAATATCTCGTGGATAACCCCGAGCCTCGAGCAGGGTGCGCATGGGTTATACATCTGTGTATCTGCAACCCCATATCCTGGGTTTACCCTGATGCCTATCTCTCTGCCCTTTTTCTTTGTCATGGGATAGTATTTTTCCAGTTGGGAAAAGGAATTAAATATAATAACATCTGAATATCTCAGTATCTTGACAAACTCATTCTCCCTGTAAGCTGCTGCAAAGGTGTGCACCTCTTTTCCGAACCTTTCACGGCCCAGCCTTGCCTCATTCAAGCCGCTGGCACATGTCCCGTCAAGATATAGACTCATCACAGGAAATGTGGCGTAGGTTGCGTATGCCTTGAGGGCGTGTAAAATCTTACAGCCTGTCCTATCCTTTACATACCTCAAGACCCTCATGTTTTCTTCTATGAGATTTTCATCTATAAGATAGACAGGCGTCTTTATATTTTTTTGTGATATCTCCAAAAACCCCCTGTGGGATTCTCTGAATCTCTTTTTTTTATTGAGTTTTATAATACTGGTAAGAAATCTCAGTGATTTTTTATCCAATCTTTCAAGGAGTGTTTTTCTTTCTTGATGAGAAAGACTGTGATATGCCTCCGGGATATCTGCTTTTCTTTCAGATATTTTTCCAGTAAGCCCCTTTAATATATCCTGGAGGTCCATCTTAACATGTCTAAAAATTATCAGGCAGGGGCGGGCACTCTACCACCTGCCAGGGCAGCCCGTATCTATTCAATACATCCATAAAACCATCTGGCTCAAGCTGCTCTATATTAAAAACACCTGCACCCTGCCAGAGGCCAGTAAAAACCATCATGGCACCTATCATGGCAGGGACCCCTGTTGTATATGCTATGGCCTGTGTCCCTGTCTCCCTGAAGGCATCCTCATGGTCACAGACATTGTATATATAGCGGGTGATGGTCCTGCCATCCTTTATGCCTGTCATTACATTACCTATTACTGTCTTTCCTTTATATCGCATACCAAGGGAAGAGGGCTCGGGGAGGAGTGCCTTGAGAAACTTTATAGGTACTATCTTTGTGCCCTCAAAATCTACCTCGTCTATCCTTGTCATACCCACATTTTTAAGGACCTTAAGGTGGTTCAGATAGTTCTCAGAGAATGTCATCCAGAACCTTGCCCTCTTTAGGCCTTTTATATTAAGGACAAGGGACTCCAACTCTTCGTGATATAAAAGATAGCTCTCCCTTTTACCCACTACAGGATAATCAAAGCTGAAATGGATGCTCCCATCCTCTATTATAGGAGGGGTCTTAAGCCACCTCCCCTCTTGCCAGTGTCGCACTGTCTGTGTGACCTCCCTTATATTGATCTCCGGGTTAAAATTGGTGGCAAAGGGGTGGCCATGGTCCCCGGCATTACAGTCCAGTATATCGAGATAGTGGATCTCATCGAAAAGGTGTCTCTGGGCATAGGCTGCAAATACATTTGTAACACCCGGGTCAAAACCTGAACCAAGGACGGCCATAATGCCTTTTTCCCTAAATCTATCATTATATGCCCACTGCCAGCTATATTCAAAGTGTGCCTCATCAGGCGGCTCATAGTTTGCCGTGTCTATATAGTGCACACCTGTGGCAAGGCATGCCTCCATTATATGGAGGTCTTGATAGGGTAGGGCAAGATTTAAAACAAGAAAAGGCCTATAACTCTCTATAAGCCTTGTAAGCTCAGGGACATTGTCTGCATCAACCTGGGCAATGTGTATCTCTCTCCCATACCTGTCTTTTATATCCTTTTTTATAGACTCGCATTTAGATAGCGTCCTGCTCGCAACCATTATCTCTTTAAAAACCTCAGGGACCTGGGCACATTTATGGGCTGCCACAGTGGCAACCCCTCCTGCACCTATAATCATTATCCTTCCATTGTTTTTACTGCTATCCATCGTCTGTCTCCTTAAATAAGATTACAGGGCTATCAACCCCCTCGACAGGATAAAAGCATTATTATCTCCCGCACTACCTTGGCTGTGCATATGGAAGATACAAAGGATGTATCATAATCCGGGGAGAGCTCCACTATATCCGCCCCAATGATATTCATACCTGAAATGGCCTTTAGGTAATATATAAAATCATGGAACATTATGCCCCCGGGCTCAGGGGTTGTAACCCCTGGAACCAAAGAGGGGTCAAATACATCCATATCAAAGGTCAGATAGACAGCATCCTGTTTTCTTATCTGAGATGCAAGTGTCTCAGGGGCATCTATGATAAATGCCTCTCCAAACTCTGATCTTGTCCCTGACCTGATCCCTATCTGATATATATCTGATATGCCCAGTTCTTTTACCCTTTTCATAACTGTGGCATGGGAGAGCCTCTGTCCCTCATATTCGTCTCTTAAATCACAGTGGGCATCAAAGTGTATAACCTGTATATTACTATAGGCTTCTTTCAGGCCCTTGATTACAGGATATGTTAAGAGGTGTTCACCACCCATAATGAGAGGCCTCTTTTCTTTACGGGCGATCTCCCTCATTGCCCCCTCTATGACCTCCAGGGAATAGATAAGATTGCCCTGGGGGATGTCAAGGTTACCGGCATCATAAAACAGCAGTTCATCAAGGTCCATCTTCATATAGGGGCTATATGTCTCAAGTGTCCAGGATGCCTTTCTAACGCTGTCAGGGGCAAATCTGGTGCCTCCCCTAAAAGATGATGTGGCATCCAGGGGGCAACCAATCAAAACAGTATCTGCATTTTCCATTGAATCCTTTGACCCTATATATCTGCTGTCATAAATAGTTTTCATGGGGTTATGTCCCTATTATCCATAGCAAATAAATTATTAAGGATTTGTTTATGAGAATACTGCAGGTTTAGGGCCAATCCTTTTTTAGTCCCTATGAAGACTAATCCCAAAGGACAACACCGGCAAATACAGCGCCTATATTTACAACCTTGTGGGTTGCTGATTTGGCCATTATCTCTTTTATAGCCCTGTTCCTTAGCTTCATGCCCTCTTCTACCATCCTCTTTACCTGATTTACAACCACATCCTCATCGTCATTGGCAGAATATTCCATTATTAGCCCGGCGCTCTTCTCATCCTTTGGTATACCTATTGCCACAGCAGCAGATATTACTTCACCGGGGACATTGCTGCTACGGGATGCATAGGCAACGGGCACAAGGGCCCCCTGAGGCATTGGCACCGGAGGTGGATTAATCTCCACACAACCAGGTGGGAGTATACTGCTCATTTTAACAAGATTGGTATCGCCAACGCCTGATGCTATAAGGGCACCATCAAAGGCATTAAGCAATGAATATCCCTCGGAAGAACCGCTGACAAGAAAAAATTTTGTGGGTGTTTTTATGATCACTTTGTCCACCTCCCAAGCTCTTATTTCCCAACCAATTGTTGGTTATCTCCGCCTGAAGACCAGGCTCCTTTTGTTTCTTTAAAATAGATATTTAACTTTATCTCCATCTCCTATCCATAACTAAAAATTAGGTGGTGAAGATACCCATAAAACATAGGCCTTGTTCTTTCGCCTATTTGCTATATAATGCTTCTTTGTTGCCTTAAAATAGAAGCACTCCCCTTTTTTCAGTTTATATGCCTTTCCCCCTAAAACCAATTCGATACTTCCATTTATTACATATCCAAACTCCTCGCCCTCATGGGGCTCCTCCTCCGGGGTTTTCTCTTGGGCATTCAACTCCAAAAGGGCAGGGTCCATCTGTCTATTCTGTGCAGCAGGTACAAGTATCTGGAATGCCTTTACGTTTTCCATCTCCAGGTCAACCCGATCCCTTAATTTAAAGACAATCTTTTCATCAAATGCACCGTTAAAAAAAGTTGAGGGCTTTTCATCAAGGGCATCCAAGATACCGATGAGGCTCTCTACAGATAGGGATGTCAGGTTTCTCTCTATCTGGGATATAAAACCCTTTGTAAGTCCAGCCCTTATGGCAAGCTCCTCCTGGGTAAGGGATTTCGCCTGCCTTAACATCTTTATTCTCTCACCTATGCTTGCACCGTCTATTTTCATAATAACACTATAAGCCTACAAGAAGTTTACGGTATTAAACTAAAATATAACTCCTGTTGTCAAGTAAAATTTTATTTAACTTTAGAGGTTAGTATGCTAAACTTACATAAGGTGATAAAATGCAGGCCAAACAAGGTATTGCAACTTTTTTAAGACAAAATAACATCAATAATATCTTTTACTTGCCAGGTATTCACACAATATCCCTTGACGAGGCGTTTACCTCTAATAAAATCAATGTGTTTATGGGCAGGCATGAATCTAATATCGCCTATATGGCCGATGGCTATGCACGGGTAACAGGGGAGGCAGGTGTTATTTTTGTTACCCCCGGTCCAGGCCTCGGTAATGTGGTATCCGGTTCCATGGAGGCCTACGGTGATGATACGCCTCTTATTATAGTCCACATAGATACAAAAAGAGATGAACATGGCAGGGGCATACTCCATGAGCTTGCAGAGCCTGAAAATATATTCAGATATTTTACGAAAAAGACCTTTTATGTATCATCGTTAGATAAAATCATCCCTACCATGGAGGATGCCCTTAAGACAGCCACAACAGACAGGAAGGGCCCTGTGGTCGTATCCATACCCTTTGTATTTCTCGATAGAGAGATACCATCAGTAAGACAATCCACAGGCGAATCTTCGGTAACAAAAATGGCAGAGGAAGACACGCCTCGCCTAAGAGATACCATAGAAAAGATGGAAGCGATTTTAAAGGATAAAGAAAAACCCGCTATTATATGCGGCAAGTCTGCCATGTCTTACTATGCAGGGGAGATATTGGGGCAGATATGCTTGGATTCTTCCATACCCTTTTTTACCACCACCGGGGGCAAGGGCATAGTTGATGAGAGATCAGGCTTTAGCCTCGGCAATGTAATGCAGAAAGGCATCACCAACAAAACCCTCGGCGAGGCAGATATTGTCATTGCTATTGGCACAAGGCTCCGTGATGTGGATGCCAAAAGAAGGGGTGTAAAGATAAGAGAGCTCATCCATATAGACATAGATGACCGGTGGTTCGGGAAAAACTATCCAACAGCCATTGGGTTACCGTGTAAAATAGAAGATTTTCTGTATAAATTAAAGGATCTGTTAAGCAGAAAAAAATTTAACTGGGAACTGGACCGTATAAAAAAACAAAAGGAACAGGAGAGATATGCCCTTCTAAAAAAACAAAAGGGCTTTAAAATCATAGATACCATCAGGACTGCCATACCAGAGGATACCATAACAGTATGGGACCTGAACCTTATCTCTTACTGGGCAGAATATTATTTCCCTGTATATAGACAAAGGACATTTATCATGCCCAGGGGGATCTCGCCTATATTTTATGCCCTTCCTGCCTCTATAGGGGCAAAGATAGGCGCGCCAGATAGACCCTGTCTCTGCATATGCGGTGACGGAGGGGTATTACCCAGCATAGGCGAACTATCTACCTTGAAGAAATACAAGGTGCCTGTGGTAATCCTTGTTTATAACAATTCTGGCTTTGGCATCCTTGAAGACATGATGAGAAAAAGATATGGTATTGAGGGCGCCATGGGGCTTTTAAACCCTGATTTTACAGAAATAGCCAGGGCCTTTGACATAAAGGCAAAACAAACAAGCTCTATACAGGGCCTTAAAAAAATACTCCAGGGTATAACATGGGACGAGCCCTATCTCATAGAGTTTAGATACCCACTATTTACAACCCCCTGGGATATGTAGTTATAATTATATCTTTACAGAGCAGGTGCATATGGAAAAGATAAAAAGCTTGAGAGGTTTTAGGGACATTTACGGGGATGAGGTCATAAGATTTAGACTTATAGAGGACATCTCAAGGAGATACCTTGAACTCTTTGGCTACAAAGAGATTATTATACCTGTACTGGAAAACACAGGGCTTTTCGTAAGGACTATAGGAGATGCTACAGACATAGTGGAAAAGGAGATGTTTACCTTTACAGATACAGGCGGTGATTCAGTAACATTGCGACCAGAGGCCACTGCCGGGATGGTAAGGGCATATCTCGAGACAGGTATGTTTGCCAAGGAAAGGATTAGCAAGCTCTTTTCCGTAGGCCCCATGTTCAGGCATGAGAGGCCGCAAAAGGGTAGATACAGGGAGTTCAGACAGGTAGATGTGGAGGTGTTTGGGATTGAGGCACCCATCATAGATGCAGAACTAATCTGGATGATATATCTCATCCTTAAATCCATAGGTCTTGCAGAATACACCATAGAGACCAACAGTGTTGGTTGCCCTGAATGCAGGGAGGGCTTCAAAAGACTCATAGTAGGATACTTTGAAGACAAAAAACAAGACCTCTGTGAAGACTGCAGGAGAAGACTCCAGAAAAACCCCTTGAGGATCTTCGACTGCAAAAGCCCTGGTTGCAAAGAGATAAGTGGTTCTTCGCCACTGCTCTTCGATAATCTCTGTGACCCCTGCAGGGTCCACTTTGATGGCTTTCTATCCCATACAGAAGAACTCAATATCCCCATAACCGTCAACAAAAGGCTTGTCCGGGGCCTTGATTATTATACAAGGACTGTTTTCGAGGTAACATCAGGCGGTCTTGGCTCCCAGAATGCCTTTCTTGCCGGGGGCAGGTATGATAACCTTGTCCAGTCTATGGGTGGACCACCTGTGCCTGGGATAGGGTTTGCCATAGGCGTTGACAGGCTCTCTCTTTTAATCTCAACATCCGTGAAAAAAGATGGTTCTACTGTATTTCTGGCATACTTAGGCGATAGGGCAAAGGGTTTTATAGTCCCCATGATGAGGCTTTTTACAGAAAATAATGTCAAGTTTTTTTATCTCCCCGATGCAAAGTCCCTCAAGTCCCAGATGCGTTATGCAGACTCAGTGGGTGCAGATACAGTATTGATAATAGGGGATGACGAGATAGACAAAGGTATCCTTATAGTAAGGGATATGGCCCACAGTAGCCAGACCACCCTGCCCCTTGACCTCACCAATCTCATTGATAATCTAAAGGGGCTTTCTAAAAAATAGCCATCTGTAGGCTATATAGGTGAAGGCAAAGGCAAGGATAAATCTTGCTACTATCAATATCAAGCCGTTTGCACCTATAACAACAAAGATAAGGGTATCCTCTATAATGGCATGGCATATGGACAGAAAAAGGAGTATGAGGAATGCCTCTTTTTTATCCATATTAGATGACCTAATGGAGTGTATTATAACGCCTGCGCCATAGGTAAGGCCTATTATAATACCTGTCAGAAGCGGGATAAGACCGTTGGCAGTTATGCCAAAAACCCTGAATT
>ERZ795045.732-NODE-732-length-40067-cov-158.663376_pt1 | contig 40067 bp, 26 predicted proteins | sample MGYA00375129_ERZ795045 | MGnify/ENA primary metagenome ERZ795045 (study PRJEB30174, sample SAMN05720166) | activated sludge metagenome | isolation source: anaerobic digester from wastewater treatment plant | place: Japan | collected 2015-05-15 ...
ATTTCTGCCTCAACTTTTACGAATATCGTTGTGTTCTTGCCCCTCATCTATATAGGTGGACTTGTCGGTCAGTTTACACAACCTGTTGCAGTTACAGTGACTGTGACCCTTCTTGCTTCTCTTCTTGTCGCCGTTACAGTTATTCCCGTTTTCATCTCAAGTTACATTACCCAGTCGGTTGCTCTCAAAGAGATGCGAAAAAAGTATTGGTTTACGGGTATAAGAGATTTCTATGAAAGGATACTTCGGAAGTGGATATTACCTAAGAGAGGATTAGTCATCGGTATAGCCATTTTTCTATTTATTGCAAGTATCCCTTTAATTAAGGTCATAAATACTGAGTTTATTCCACCAATGGATGCTAGCAATGCCGTAATTCAGGTAGAACTTCCAATGGGTACAAACTTAAAGGAGACTGAGCATTACGTAAATCAAATTATTGATATAGCGTCTCCCTATCCAGAAGTAGAAAGAGTTATGGCCCAGGGCGGATCGGCAGGTGGTGCGGTAGGGGGCGAGAGTTACATTGCTACAGTTACTATTAACTTAGTGGATGCAAATAAACGAGAAAGGAGTGCGGATGAGATCGTAAATGACATCTTAAGCAAAGTGCCGAAATATGAGGGTGGTGTGGTGAAGTCGATGGATTTGGTGAATGTCGCGGTTTTAGGTGGTGCAGGTAAACCTGTCGAAATATCGATATTTGGTAATGACCTTCAAGAGCTTAATTTGGTTGCTAATATGGTTGAGCAGGAACTTTTGAAAATTAGAGGGATTACGAATACAGAGATTTCTCTAAAGAAGGCAAAACCCGAGCTTAGAGTACACATAAACCGCGCAAAGGCTGCATACTACGGCTTTACACCGGTTCAAATTCAGAGGGAATTACAGATGGCTTTTCAGGGTGTAACGGCATCCAACTTGCGGCTTAGTGGCGATGAATATAACTTGATTCTTAAAGCCGATACAACGTACTTAAAAGAGGATATTGAAAAGTTGCAGTACTTCCCTTTACTTACCGTTGCAGGTACTATCGTTCCACTTAAAGAGGTTGCAGATCTTGTTTATGATTACGGTTTGGTCCGAATTAACAGGGAAAACCAGTCTCGAGTAGTTAAGGTATTGGCAGATATTGAAGGGCGAACGACGAACGAAGTATTTTCCGATATCAGATCGATGTTATCGAATCTTTCGCTTCCTGAAGGATTTTCTATGCAGCTTGAAGGTGAATTTGAGCAGATTCAAGATATGATGAAGAACCTTGGGATCTCTATAATCGCTGCAATATTGCTTATTTATATGGTCCTTGCAGCTCAGTTTGAATCTTTTAAGGACCCATTCGTTGTATTGTTTAGTATCCCTTTGTCGTTTATTGGTGTGATTCTTGCACTTCTTGTGACGGGCACTTCTATTTCTATACCTTCCCTTCTCGGAGTGTTAATTCTTGTTGGTGTTACTGTAAACCAAGCAATTGTGATGGTAACTTTCTATAAAGAGCTGAGGGTACAAGGAATGGAGCCTTTTGAAGCCATTGTTAGAGGCTCTGTTATCCGTATTAGGGCTATATTTATAACCAACCTGACAACAATTCTTGGCTTGATTCCAATGGCTTTGTCGGGCCATACAGAGGGCGGAGCGATAAGAGCACCTCTTGCAATTAGCATAATTGGTGGTCTGATTGCTTCGACATTTCTATCTCTGCTTGTTATTCCCGTAATTTATAGTTACTTTGAGAAGATTAGAGTGAAATAGAAGAAAAGAACTAATTTACTAATAAAAAATGGGCCCCGGAAGGGGCCCATTTTTTATTATAGGACTTTGGAGGTGGCGGGAATCGAACCCGCGTCCAGGGGCCTTGAACCACAGAGTACTACATGCTTAGCCTGTCTTCTTCGCTTGTAGCGTATTTCCCATTTCTAACACCGACAGGCAGGTGTTTCGAGGGTAGTCCCAGTAATTCTCGGCTTTAGAACCGGGGACACATTCTAAATCCCAGCTCCTGTATATGACGCCCTCTTTCCAGGCAGGAGCACCCTGAAAAGGAGCGTGCTGCTCAATTAGGCAGCGTATGCGTAACTGTAGTTGGCAGTTATCTGTTGCGGTATTTTTAACGAGGCTACCGCACCCCGGCATGCGCTCCATGATTCAACATGGCTCTGTCGAATCCTGTACACCCCCTTTCAAAGAACATATATATTATAACAACACTGAAGCGAAATGTAAAGAGAAGTAGTACTCATTATAAGTGCTAAAGATACTCCATAATGCATCTCTTTTATGTGGAGAAGTGCAAATAGTTAGATGTTTCGTCTATTTAATATAAGTATTTTTTCTCTTACACCTTTGATACTTTTCAGGTTAAGATATACAATTTGTAAAGTTTACCAAGGAGGTTTATATGTTAAAAGGATTCAGAAATTTTATTATGCGTGGAAATGTTGTAGATTTAGCTGTTGCGGTGATCATCGGTGGTGCCTTTGGTCAGATTGTTAATTCACTGGTAGCAGATGTTTTAACTCCATTCATTGGAGCCCTGGGTGGCAGACCTGACTTCTCATCAATATCTATCGGGCCAATTATGATTGGTAAGTTTATCAACGCAATTGTGAACTTCTTAGTCGTGGCGGCTGCTATCTATTTTGCAATAGTGTTACCAATGCAAAAGATTCAAGAGGTCACTAAAAAGAAAGAGGAGTCAACGCCTCCCTCACCTCCTGCGCCTTCAGAAGAAGTAAAGCTTTTGAGGGAAATCCTTGAAGTGCTAAAAACACCTCGAGCATAGAACATTGCTCAAATAGATAAAAGATTGATCGAACTTCGTTTTTCTGTCAAATATCCAAAGGTATGAAGTGTTATAGAAATTGTAATAACATCATTCCAAGGAATTGGTAGTGGTTTGATGAGAACGGCTTGTGTTCATAAGGTGTGAGAAGGTGCTAATGTATATACTGTAGCTATAATAAATATATAGCGTTGAAGAGTAACACAAACCATCCTTTACCCCCTGCGATTTAAGAGTTCTTTCGAGAAAGTAAATTCCCCTTATTTAACAATTAAAACCTTTCCGCGATAATTTATGTCTCTACTTAGGATTACGAAGTATATTCCAGGTTCAAGGCCATTAATGTTATAACTGCCAGTACTTCTTATCTCCGTGTTTCTGACTCTCCTCCCAAGGGCGTCGTAAATATCCACCTTGACAGAATTCTTTATATTGGTTATCTCAAGGGATATTCCTTTCGAAATAGTATTTAATTTGAATTTAGCTGCGGACTCATCGGGTATATTTAAAATTGGTCCATTGAATACGGTGAAATTATCTATGGCAATGTTTGAAGTGCCTGCATCACTGTATCCTGTAATTTTAATCTGGAGATAAGACACTTCTTTTTCGGAAGGTGAGTATATTGGTCCACCTGTAATGTCAGTCCACCCGGAAGAAGTTGTAAACGTTGCGTAATGAATCCATGTTTCAGCTTCCGAAAATCTGTAAGAGATGTTCATAGAATCATTCCCATCGCTGTTGTAGTAATTGAATCTGAAATTTAAGTAAGGATTTTGATTTACGAACTTCACAAGGGGTGATATAAGCTCCGATGTAGAGCCTGACGCTTCTGATGATTTAAAGAAGTATATGTTTCCTGTTCCATTATCGGGCACATTAGCTTCTTGATAATTTCCACCTTGCCATAGAGTTCCAGAGACACTCCAGCCTGGTGGGGTGAGAACCTCTTCAAATTCCTCGCTAAGGATCTCGTTTTCTCTCAGAGGTAACTGTCTTACAAAGAAATCGTCAAGAAGTAGATAATACTTGTCAACGCTAGCGTTTCTAAAGCCTATGTATACATTCTGTCCTCGATATTTATCAAGTGAGAAGGTGTACCTTGTCCAGCTTGCGGGAAGCGATGGAACATCGAGTAATTTTTGAATCGTATCAGCAGGATCTTGCGACGACATTAAGTATACTATTAGGTGTTCTGGCCGGTCTCCACTTAGGGACCTTGCCCAAAACCCAAAGGAGTTGTTGCATGTGTCATAGGTTGTTATGGGTGGTGAGACGAGCCAGTCATTATTGCCACTGGCGTTATAATATGAGCCCGTGAAGTACCAACCTGAATGGGATTCCTTCAGCCCTACGTACCATGCCCAGGTATTTCCATCAAGGTCAAGATCGTAAGTGATCCATCCTGTGGGTGGAAATGAGTTCATTGCTTCAAAATCCAAAGCGAAGTCTTCACAGGTATATTTTGGGAAAAAGTAGAAGTTGTACGGAGGGAATGTATCGTTTGAAACTACTGCATCACCTGTAAGATTTGTATATCCACCTGCCCTGAAAAGCTCTTCCCTTGAGGGTGTAAATTCAAAGGCAATGGGTGTATAAGACTTCCTATTAATGGATAGATTCTGGTAATAGTTTTCACTTCCGACGTAAACTGTCACTGGGACATCACTCTCATTGTAATTTCCAAAGTTGTAGGCGTAGTAATTCAAATTCTCTTGCTGAGATATAATATATGGATGGGAAGGGAAGTTAATTTCCCATAAACCAACATCATGGACTTGCGTAAAGTGGCCTATAGCGCGGATACAGATATCTGCATTTGTCAAATAATACCAGGAATTGTCCCGAATTACTCCACTCATAGAGTCGGGCTGGGAGGTATTTCCGCACGGCAAGCTGCGGTTAGGAGGGCTCGTCGGTATGTACAAAACCACTGTAAAGGTGTCATAAAGTGCAATTGATGGTACCGGAATTTCAAACCAAAGAATGCTGTCTTTATTTCTACTCATCTGATATGCGGTTTTATATACAGCTGAGTAGTACTTATCGTATACAGTTAGGGTGCATACCCTTGCTTGTGGCTTATGAACGGCAAAGGTCACACCTGTGAGGACAAAGGTGGATTCAGCAGGGTCATATGCTGGTCTAATTTTCTTTATGTCAAATTCTACCCAAAAGTATTTATCGTCAGTCGGCCAATATCCCTGGGCGCCGTTTTCGTACGTTAGGGTATCCCTGTCTGCCTTTTCCTTTGTAATTACTGCATCTTCTTCGTAAATTGGAATGGAGTTTCCTACAGTAAGTGGTTTCATTGACTTCTGGGAGTTTCTGGCTGGAATGCTTGAGGAGACAGCCTTAGAATTAATGGGATCCTTTGCAGAGATTTCTGCTTGTGTTAATAAGGTCCTTTCTTCACCCCTTTCGGGTGTTTGTACATTGAGAGCATATAAGCTACACACAAACAATAGCATTTTAAACTTCATACCTTACCTCCATATTCTTTTTTCGCCTGTAAAGTATAAGCCGGTGATTTTGTATTGCAAAACAGAAACTATAAGCGTCAATGCCCATGAATGGAAATTGTACAGCGTTGTTTAAGAAATAGTTATGGATTAGAGCTCGTAAATGGAACACGTGCGTTAGGAGACAGAATAGTTACGGATGAAAAACTGTAGGAGCTAATCCAATAAGATTGATAAGTGAATTTTTTAAAATTATAAAAATTTGGGCGGGCCGAAGGCCCGCCCAAATCCCACCAGTGTATTGTTTTTTAGTATTTTAACACTCTGTAGCTGAGCCTTGTCTCTTTAGTATCTACTACAACAAAGTAAACACCCTTTTTGAGTTGTGAAATGTCAAAGTTTAGGTTGTTTACTCCAGAAATGTTATCTTCGTACAGGTTTTTGATGCACCTTCCGTCGGGCGTATAAAGTGTAATTCTAACGTGTGAAGGTTCTTTGAGAGATATATCCATAGAAAGGACATTACCTACCATTGATGGGAGTTTTGCGACCACACTTCTTTGCTCTGGTACCGTTAGTGTCAATGGTCCAAAATAGGCATCATCAATGATTATGAAATCTTCACTTGCAGCATACTTGTATATTCTAAAATCGAATTTAAAGGTGACTGCATTCGTTGCAGGCCTCACAGTTTTTACATAAATCTCTTGCCAGTCGGGGGAGTTTGTCGTATAAGCGGTAGAAACAGCGCCCCCGACGATTCCACCTTCAGAATCCTGCCAGTAGGAATAAATGCGTCCACCTATACCACCAGAGTTTTCCTGCGCCTTTATGCATACGATGAATGTATCGTTTGCGAAAGGTAGCGTATCGATACCATTAATGTAGTGGTAGAAAGTTGCATCATACCCTGAGGTATCTCCAGCGATCACGAGTTTGGCGCCAAATCCGTCATATCCCTCAACTTTTTCCACATATCCTGAACATTGGGCACTTTTTGTATAAAAGTGCCAGGCTGTTGGGATAGAATCAACCCCCGTTGATGAGGTATCCCACATTTCAAACCCCGGATTAATTATTAAGTTTTGCCCCTGTGCCCACATTGAGGCTGTGCATATGAGTAAAAACACGGTTAACAAAAGCTTCTTCATAATAACCTCCTGTTTATTTTAATGTTAAGTGATTATTTTTATAAAATCAAATAACCGTTTTTTTCGGTAAGGTAGGAAAGAATGTTTTCATATAGGAGAGTGATCAAAGTCCACTGAAGCGTTCATCAAATTTCCCTTATTTTGAATGTTTTTACGGCAGGTTAAGAAACAAAGGTCTAGAACTTGATCCTGCCATCTTCCAGAAAAAGGAAAAAATCTCCAACTCTTCTTGCTGAAATGCTATCATGGGTCGCCATTATTATAGTCGAATTAAGCCTTTGTTTTAATTGTATCATAATGTTTTCTATAATCTTTATGTTTTCGTGATCAACAGATGTTGTAGGCTCATCAAGAAACAGAATCTCCGGCTCTATAACGATGGCTCTTGCGATGCCCATCCTTTTGATTTCACCACTGGAAAGAGTAAGGGCATTCTGGTTCTTCTTATGAAGTAAACCCACAAAATCGAGAGCTTGCTCAACTTTTTCCTCGATTTTATCTTTCTTTATTCCCCTTATTTTCAATCCATATGCAATATTTTTAAATACAGTTGTATTGAATGCCCCTATGTTTGGAAGTAAGAGAGTGAGCCTTCTTCTCAAATTTAGGTTATCCTCCAATATGCGGTTATTATCTTCAAGGTATTTCACCTTACCGGAGTCGGGGGGTTCTAAAAGGGCACATATCCTCAGCAAAGTGGACTTCCCCGAGCCATTTGGACCCATTAAAACATATATGCCACTTTTGTCAAAAGAAAACGAGGATCCTTTAAGGACCTCCTTACCATTGTAAGACTTATATATATCAGAAATGGTGAGTTTTAGAGCCATTGGGGCTTTTGTGCACCCTTTTTTTGTATGGAGAACAGGGCAATATTTATCAAAAAGGAGATAAGGAGAAGTATTAAGCCAAGTGCTAAGGCAAGTTCAAATTCACCTTTGTCAGTCTCAAGAGCGATGGTTGTGGTCATAACTCTTGTGTATCCAGCAATGTTTCCACCTACGATGATTATTCCTCCAACTTCTGCCATAACCCTGCCTAGGGCTGCAACAGTCGCTGCGATGATTCCGTATCTTGCTTCTCTTATGACCGTTCGGGTTACTTGAGAGGAAGTTGCTCCGAGTGCTCTCGCTGCGAGTTTTACGTCGGGCTCTACTTTTACACATGCAGAGTGCGTAAGGGCTGCAACGATCGGGAATGCGAGAATAAACTGGGCTATGATCATTATAGTAGGGGTATAAAGAAGACCCAAAAACCCGAGAGGTCCGCTACGGGAGAAGAGTAAGTAAAGGAAAAGCCCCACGACGACTGGAGGAAGGCCCATAAACGAATTTAGGAGAGTGATAATGAATCCTCTCCCATGGAACTTTTTCAGTCCCACAAAGGCTCCGAAAGGGATCCCTAAGATTGCTGCAATGAGGAGAGCTCCTCCAGAAACTTCGAGTGAAAGCCCTATTATTTGGAGGAGCTCTCTATCTAAATGAAAAATAAGATAAAATGCCTGCTTAAAGGCTTCTACAAGAAAATTCATTTTGCATTGGGTATAAATAGTTGATTTCCATACTTGTCTTTAAATGAACCAATGGCTGCTTGCCCCTCCTCTGAAATGATCCAGTTTATAAACTGCATTGCTTCATCATATTTAACGTGTTCGTACTTTTCTGGATTGACTGCCATCACTCCATATTGATTTACAAGGATCGTGTCGCCCTCAAAAAGCATTGTTAAATCGAGCTCGTCCCTTATAGCAAGCCATGTTCCTCTATCTGTTAGAGTGTATGCCTGCTTTTCATTTGCAATTCTTAAAGTTTTTTCCATTCCCTGCCCTGCCTCAAGGTACCATTTTTGATTCTTTGGATCAATTTCAGCGAGATTCCATATTTGTAGCTCTTTCACATGTGTCCCCGAGTTATCACCCCTGGATATAAATAGGTTCTTCGAGTTTGCAATTTTTTTAAATGCTTCGGTAGCTTCATTTAGACCCTTAATCTTTGCAGGGTCATTTTTAGGTCCGACGATAATAAAATCGTTGTAGCAGACGTCGTGACGATTCACAAAGTAACCTTCTTCGACTGCCTTAAGTTCAAGGTCTTTCGCATGGACAAATACAGCATCGGCGTCCCCTCTTTTACCCATTTCTATTGCTGCACCTGTACCCCTTGCAACGACCTTAACCTTAATGCCGGTTTTTTCTTCGAAAGTGGGCAATATATAACTTAGCAGTCCCGAGTTTTCTACAGATGTGGTGGTAGCAAGAATTATTGATTTTTCCTCAGCTTGCATACCAGTTGCAAAGAGTGCAATCATTGTTATTAACTTTGCAAACTTTTTCATCGTACACCTCCTTTTTTTAGCTAAAGCCTTTAAGCAGGTTTGATTTTTTTCATAAGTAAAACAGTTTCCGATCTTCGTGCTGAGAAACGTTCCGAAAATGCATTTTGCAAACGTATCATAACGCATTTTTGCTCTGTACATATTATTGATTCATTTTCTAACATTCTCAATTTGCTTTTATGCACCTTTAATGTTGCTTTGAAAAGCAACATTAAACCATTCGATAGTATCCGTTATGGTTTCATCCATGGGACGACTTTTAAATCCAAGTTCATTCTCAGCCTTTTTTCTACTAATCATTGAATTGCTCGCAATAATCTCAAGGGATTCATAGGTAATAAGCGGCTCTTTCCCTTCTGCGTGTCTCATTTCGATTGTCGCAACTAATTTCAGAAGCCATCGAGGGATATATATGAGATGCTTCTTCACTTTTAGTTTTGCCTGTAAAATTGAAAATAGTCTTTTAAATGTGAGGTATTCTCCTGAAAGGATATAAATTTCACCATTTTGACCTTTTGTACTGGCAAGTATACAACCATCTGCCACATCTCTGACATCAACGAAGTTGTAGCCTCCATCAAGGGTGTACCAGGTCTTATTTTGCATAAACTCAAGAATTAACTGTCCCATTCGAGAAGGCCTGTAGTCGAAAGGCCCTATAATACCCGTTGGACATACAATTTTGCACGGTAGTCCCTTCTTCACATATTCAAGAATTTTAAGGGTAGCAATTGCCTTTGTCTTACCATACATACCAATTGCAGAAACAGGCGAAATGGGTATGGTTTCATCGATAGTAAGGCCGCGCGGTATATCTGCAAAAGCATGGATCGATGAGACATAGACCATGGACTTGATTCCTTCGTGGAGTGCAACCTGTGCAACATTCGCTGTTCCATTTACGTTAACATCGTAGAGTAACGCCGGATTTTTTGACGTGATGGCAATCATACCCGCACAGTGGTACACCGATTCAATTCCTTTCATCGCCTGTTCGAGATTCCCTTTATTTCTGATATCCCCACGAACGATTTCTACATTTAAATTACTAATGGTTGACACATCTTCATTCGGCAGGGCGAGGACCCTCACCGTTTCACCGTTATCAACAAATTTTCTTACGAGAACTGATCCGAGAAAACCTGCACCACCTGTTACCAGTATCATATTTCACTATATTTTACAAGGCATAACGTAGAAACAAAAAAATTTCTAAACTTCAAACTTATTAATCTCCTCTTGAAGAAAACTGGTAAAACTTTTGTGTATACGACAAAACTGTTTCACTACTTTCTCGCCAGTTTCAGTGAGCCTTGACCCACCACCTTTTCTCCCACCGATCTTCGTTTCTACTAAAGGTTTTCCTGCTTGTTTGTTCATCGAATTGATAATTCCCCAAGCTTGCCTATATGACATATTCATTGACTTCGCAGCCTTTGAAATGGAACCGTACTCTTTAACTCTCTCAAGTAGAGTTACCCTGCCGTACCCGAGAAAAGTTCCTTTGTCACTCTCGATCCATAGTTTCCCTTTTAGCTCAAACTGCCCGGGTTTGCCACTCGTTGCTATGCATATCTCCTGAGAATCCAAACTTTTAGCACTTTTTCTTCTACCCATACAACGTAAAATATAACATTTTATAGAGGAATTGTCAAACATGTCAACATTTTAAGGATTATACAAAGCCTAATTGCCTACAGTGATAATTTACGCGCGGGGATTTTTATATCTTAGGGGAATTGGTAAAAGAGGATGAAATTACAACCATGGGAGGTATAGAGGTGAATATCTGCCTTATATGGCTGCCTTCCGGCTTATATTTGCTTCAAGGTTTTCTTATGATGCCCAAAAAGGATCTTGGGCAGAAAATACTAGCCCCTATAGTAAATTAATTGGGCTGGTATTTCGGAGGGGCGATTTAAATGGGATGGAATTGGACATTGATAGTGTTCTCTATATTGGTGACCATCGAATATGAGAAAAATTTCATAGGCTTGATGCTAAAAACTACATAGTAATGGGTGCAGATATAAGTGCGATATTAAGGGTTTATTACGATCATAATACGGGTATTCCGGTCAGTTGGGAGATAGAGGCTGAAATTGTTTAAAAACCTATACTATTTCAATGACAAAAATTGGATCTTATAGGGTAACTTTTATGGCGTAGTTTGGTTTGCTCCTATTATTAACATAAGTTAAAGCATAATTAGTAAAGCTCTTACCTCTTAATGTTCCTGTGGTCGGGGTATGGCTATTGGCTTTTGTCTTAAATCTTGGCTCTTGTTGAAACATCATACGAGTAATATAATTCTCTCCATTGGAAAGGAGGTTAATATGTTAATATTATTGATGTTGGGTTTTTTTAACTTTAATTCGGTAGCACTTTCAGAAAGGAGTTTAGGGGTGGCTCAGAACCCAGCTGGGCTCGCCTTTTCCCCCGGGTTAGAGTTTTCTATTGAGGGGCATGAGAGCGACTTTTGCCTAAATTTTATGTCTGGGCCCCTTGGATTTTCCTGGAAGAGAGACAGTTCAGATGCGTATTTCATCTCAGATGGTATCAAGTTGTCCAATGCGCTTTATGCGGGCATCGGATATAGATTCTCTGAGAATTATGGGAACTCTTTCTATGGCGGACTCTTAATTCGGCCTTTGGATTTCCTTTCGCTCGGTGGGACGTGGAAGAAGATGAATGGGGAGGACGTGTTCCGAGCTGGTGTAGCAGTGAAACCATACAAGGAGTATTTGAAAGCCTATTTCGATGTTGAGAGATCTCATCAAGAGGATACATGGTATGCTGGGATTTCTTTAGAGCCGGTAAAGGGTCTATCTATTTTTACTACAAAAGGGGAGAGCACACCGTATACCTTTGGAGTTCAGATTAGCCTTGGGAATATTTTATTTTCTGGAAGCGCGTCCGATGACGAGAATAGGGGTGGCTTTCTAATTTCAGCCAATAGTCACCCTGCATTTCTGGAACGTAAGGAAGTTGTTATTATGAAACTCCAGGGAACATACGATGAAATGAGGCCTGAGGGATTGATAATTCCACGGAAAGCCACTTCATTTTTTGATTTAGTTCTAAAACTCGATTCTTTAGCGAATGACGAAACGGTTAAAGGTATCTTTTTTGTTCTGGATAACCCGTCTTTTTCTTTTAACCAGGTGGAAGAACTTCGAAGTATTATAGGAAGAGCCAGAAGTAATGGCAAAAAGGTATACTTCTACTCCGAAAATTACTACATTGGCACTTACATCCTTGCTAGTAGTGGAGACCGAATATTTATGAACCCTTCAGGTGATATCTTCATTCCAGGCCTTGCGTCGGTGAGTATGTATTTTAAAAGCGCACTTGAAAATATTGGTGTAAAACCCGAATTTCAGAGAATCGGAGAATACAAATCTGCTGCAGAACCTTTTATAATGGATACGATGAGTTCATACAATAGGGAACAACTTACAGCTTACCTGAATACTGTATACGAGTATGCAAAGGAAGCTATTCCCAATTTTGATTCGGTTCTGGAAATGGCTCTCATAAATGCGGAGTATGCTATGGAAAAGCATCTTACTGACTCACTGATCTTTGAGTCGGATATAGAAGATGTTATAAAGCAAGATTTTGGGAAGCAGGTAAAGATTGTAAGGGCGGAGAAGCGGGGGCTGCCGCCAGTATCTACCCAGTGGGCAAAGCCTTATTACAAGATTGCGTACGTAGTGGCAGATGGGAATATTGTTGAGGGCGAAAGTGGGGATAATCCATTGCCTATTGTTGGCGGCAGAATGCTTGGTTCATCGTCTATTGAGAAGACGTTTGAAAAATTAGAGAAAGACAGGACGATAAAGGCTGTGGTTCTCAGAGTGAATTCACCTGGTGGTTCAGGGCTTGCTTCGGATATAATGTGGAATGCTATTAGGAAGACTTCCAAGAAGAAGCCTGTAATTGTCACAATGGGATCCGTTGCTGCCTCTGGTGGATACTTCATTTCATGTCCTGCAACTAAGATTGTTGCTGATAGAACTACACTTACTGGATCTATAGGAGTTTTGAATGGCAAATTTGTAACGAGGGGTCTCTTTGAGAAGCTTGGGATAAATCTTTACTCAGTGCAGATCGGTAAATATGCTCTTTCATTTACGAGTTACGAGGAAATGGGCGAGGGTGCGGAAGCGATTATGGATAGAGAGTTAAAGTGGTTCTATAGTAGATTTTTGGAAAGGATTGAGGAAGGAAGGGGGCTCTCCCCAGACAGCACCGATAGGATTGGCAGGGGTAGGATATGGAGTGGCGAGGATGCACTTCGTATTGGGCTGATAGACAAGAACGGTGGTATAATTGAAGCAATTGATCTTGCGAAGGAGATGTTGAAAGTAAAGGATATAGAGCTAGTTTATTACCCCACAAGAAAGCCTAAGTTGCCTTTTAAAACGTCAAATTTAACTACTTCTCTTATGGATATACTTGACGAGCCAGCCTACTTTGAGTTGACGGAGCCATTGATTGTAAAATAGCTGTAGTTTAAAATCTCTGAATGGAACGTTTAGTTCTTGATACGAGTATTTTTACTAATCCTGACGTTTATGTCATTTTTGGTAATAATCCTCTTAACGCCTTTAATAATTTTATACGTCGCGCAAAAAGACTAAAAAAGGAATATGAGTTTTATATGCCTCCTTCGGTCTTTGAAGAGTTGCGTCTATTCCTCGGTGAAAACAATATACCGGACGATGCAGAGCTGGTTCTAAAATTGAAGTCACCGCAACGGTTCAGCATAGAAGTACCAGGTTTTTTGTTGTATGAACTGATTGAAGAGGTTAGAAACAGGATAAATAAAGGGTTAAGGGTGGCTGAAGAGGCGGTGCTTGTTGCTGAGAAGCAAAGCAAAGAGAAAATTATAAACCGCCTGCGGAACAAATATCGTGAAGCTTTAAGAAGCGGTATTATCGATTCCACCGAGGATGTAGATATAATTCTTTTAGCTATGGAACTTGGAGCAGCGATTGTATCTTCGGATGAGGGTGTTCGGAAATGGGCAGAAAAGCTCGGTGTTCGTTTTATTAACCCTAAGGCTCTTGGAAAAATCCTCTTTTCTAATCGTAAAGAGGTAAACCCCGGATAAGTCTTGACAGTTTGCTGGTAGCCTTTAAGAATGTCTTTTCAATTGTTACTTTAAACTTAGAACCGCAATTTTCTACAGAAATTAAGCGAGTTTTTATGAGAGATGATGCCCTATTTTCTAACTCCAGGAACTCATCTATATTTTCGTAGATATTAAAGTAGAGTGTATATTCGCGTGAAATTTTCCCCTTGCTTTTGAACTCTTCTAAGATTTTCATAAAAGAGTCTGTAAAAATTGTTCCTATGCGGTTTGCATTTTTGGAATTGTGGCAATTTAACTCAGAGGCTGCCAATGCGTAGCGAACCAACCTTTGAATAAAGAATTCTGCCGGCAACTCCAAGAGAAGGTCTATATCAGCTTCAATATCTTTGATGTTAATTTCAGGTGTGGAATATTTGAAGTACCTTAGCTTTTTTTCTGAAGATTTAAACACAACCCCCTCAATACCTTCTTCGTTTATCTTAGAGATGAGGTCTCTGACATCGTTAATTTCTTCAGTACTGTATTTGCCGAAGCACCTCACCTCTTCGATATTTATAAATCCGGTTAAAGTATATCTCTCCTCGGGTAACAAAAATCTGTTCTCTGATAGATTGTAAACATCAAAAAGCTTAAATGTAATATCGGACTGAATATATGGAGGGTGCAGTTCCATATAAGGGTTATCTGGGCCAACGATTTCTCCGCATAGAATCAAGTCTGGAAATTTGGAGAAGAAGTCTTTGAATGGAAAGAAATCCTGAAGCCTATCGGTGCTGAAGGGGCATACGAAGCCGCCCCGCGTTATGGCGAGAGGAGTACCTTCGTAGTGAGTGATTCTAATATTGTAGCCATCAGCTTTTTCTTCGATATAATAAGGTTCTTTGAAAAATTTTTTTATACCCTCCTCCAGTATGAAAAATCTTCCGATTCTGGGATATGGAGGAATAATTTTGCCGTCGGAAAAAATGACAGTACCTCTCTTATACGGTTTTGCATCATCTACAAATCTTATGTAATTAATATTGAAATAATGTTCTTCTACTGCACTTTTCTTGCTAATAAAGCTTGCTAAAGAATCCAACATCAAATTATTCTCTAAGACCAGTGCGAGCGTAGCTCTCAATGATTTGTTTCTGTGCTAAGAAGAAGAGAATAATGAGAGGCAGAATAGCCAAGGTTGATGCAGCCATTAAAGCTGGATAATTAGTTGTTTCACCTTGAGCGAAATATGCAAGCCCCACCTGAATAGGTCTTAAGTTGTCCTTATTTATTACCATTAAGGGCCACATAAAGGAATTCCAGCTGGATATAAATTCAAATATTACCGTAGTAGTGATAGCTGGCTTTATCAATGGGACTATAATTTGAAAGAGAAACCTCAACCGGGAACAGCCATCAATGATTGCCGCATCGTATAGATCCTTGGGTATAGTTCTCATATTCTGCCTTAGAAGGAAAATGCTAAATATACTGACCGACCAAGGGATAATCATTACGTGCAATGTATCCAGCCACCCCAGGCGCTGGACTACCAAAAACAACGGTATTATATAAACAGGCATTGGGACCATCATTAATGATAAAATTCCCATGAAAATTGCATCCCTGCCCTTAAACTGGATCCATGAAAATGCATAAGCTGCAAGGAGAGCTGTAAGAAGTGAGGCAGCAACAGTGAGTATGGAAGTAACGAAGGAGATATACATATACCTTGGAAAGGAGATTTTTGTTAAAACAGTTTCGTATGCAGAAGTGGTTAGGGTTTTTGGGAACCATGTGGGTGGCATTGCGATAGATTCAGCAGGGGTTTTGAACGACGTGGTTATCATCCAGTAGAATGGAAGAATAGAAAGCACAGCGAGGATTACGAGAATTAAATAAACGATTATTTTCCACATGTTTGCTTTAGACTTCATAGTAAACCCTCTTTTCTGTTACTTTTCTCTGATATAGGGTTATTGCGAGGATAATTATAAAGAAAATGAATGCGATGGCTGAACCATAGCCCACTTGATATTCTTCATAACCCTTTCGAAATAGGTAATAGATTACAACCGATGTCTTACCCAATGGCCCACCTGTAGGAGGGCCTGTCATCATCCATACGGGTGCGAACACCTGAAAGGATGAAATCGTTGTCATTATAAGGACATAGAATGTTGTGGGGGAGAGTAGTGGTAGCATAACATTTTTAACAATCTGCCACTGGTTTGCACCATCGATTTTCGCCGCCTCGTAGTATGTTTCAGATATATTCTTTAAGCCAGCAATAAAGATGACGATATTGTATCCGAGGGACTTCCACACGCTCAAAATAACGAGAGAGAAAAGAGCCAAAGATGGGCCTTCCAGTAAAAATGGTAAGTCAGCCCCGGTAATCATCTCGAAGATGCCCCGTGGTTCTTCCAACCATTTTAGGGTGGGTAGATTGAGGGTTGCAAGTATTGAATTAAATAGGCCTCTTTGCGGGTTGTATAGCCATTTCCAGACTACAGAGACGGCTACAAGGGAGGTGACGACGGGCAGGAAATAAATTGTTCTGAAGAAACCGACAGCCTTTATGTTTTGATTGAGAAGATAGGCAATAAAAAGTGAGATTATAATACTCAGGGGTACTGAAAAAAGTGTGTACAAAAAAGTATTCCAGAGAGCTTGCCAGAAATATCTGTCCTTCAATAGGAATATGTAATTTTGAAGTCCGACAAAACCTTTGTCGCCTGCGATCCCCCATTCGTGGAAAGAGATATCAAAGGCGAGAAGAACTGGAAGGACTTTAAAAACAAGGAGTATTACAACAGCAGGCAAGAGAAACAACATTCCATAAAGGAACTCTCTCTTCCCCTGACGCATAAGTTAATTTTATTTTGGAATACTGGTAAAATCAACCATACAAATTAATTAGAGTCCAGTAGATTCAGATAGAAATGTTGTGTCGAGACCAAATTTTTCTGAAAGGTGTTTACCCAACGATTTTACTCCAAGTGTTTCAGACTGATAGTGCCCCATAAAAACTAAATTTATGTTGTTATCCTTTGCTATTGAATATGAGTAGTGTCGAGGTTCTCCAACAATTAGTACATCAAGTTCCTTTTCAATTGCTTCAGGGAGCGAAAAGACAGCATCACCGGAAACAAAAGCACCTTCCTTGATGAAATCTTCACCAAACTTCCAGTACAAGATGGGCTTACCGATTTTTGATTCTAAAAGAGTAAGCAGATCTTCAAATCTCGTAGGCTCTTTAAGTGAAAATTTCCTCCCAATGTTTATGCCATGGTAGTTCCCAAATTCTTCCGTATTCTCGAACCCGAGGAGTTTCATTGCTGAAGAGTTATTGCCAAACTGGGGATGCAGGTCTAAGGGCAAATGGGAGACATACACGGCAATATTATTCGAAATTAGTAACTTTATTTTCTTGTAGAATGAGCCTGTGATAGGAACCGGGCTCCCCCAATATGGGCCATGATGAAATATCATCATATCCACTTTTTCTTCGATGCCCTTTTCAATCACAGAGGTATTAAAATCGACAGCGAGTCCAACCTTGCTTACCATTCCGTTATTTTCAAGTACCAACCCGTTCAGGGATTCATCACTAATTTCATTTGTTTTTAGAAGTTCATCGAGGTAATTAATTACCGTTTTTAAATCCATTTTCTCCTCCACATAAATAAACAGAGCCCCCCTTTGGGGGGCTCTGTTTTGGGTTCACTCGGGAATTATAGAACTCCCTGGGCAAGCATTGCGTCTGCGACTTTTAAGAAACCGGCAATGTTTGCTCCTGTAACATAATCGCCTGGCTTTCCATACGCTTCAGCGGTTTCGAGGCATGTATTGTGTATTTTGATCATAATCTCACGGAGTTTTGCATCAACTTCTTCTCTTGACCATGATAGACGCATGCTATTTTGTGTCATTTCCAAGCCAGATACGGCAACACCACCAGCATTTGCAGCTTTTGCAGGTCCAAAAAGGATTTTATTTTCTTGGAAGTATTTCATTGCATCCAGTGTACAAGGCATATTCGCTGCCTCAACAACGCATTTGACTCCATTTTTTACAAGCTGTTTCGCATCTTCGATGTCAAGCTCATTCTGTGTTGCACATGGTATCGCTACGTCCACAGGCACCGACCATGGCCTCTTGTTTGGTTCAAACTTTACTTTGAATTTATCTGCATAGTCCTGTACTCTATCTCTTCCAGATGCGCGCATTACTCGCATATATTCAATCTTTTCACCTTTAACTCCATCGGGGTCATATATAAACCCATCAGGTCCCGAAAGGGTTACCACTTTTCCACCGAGCTCCGCTACTTTCTGCACCACACCCCAGGCAACGTTTCCGAATCCTGAAATCGCTACTGTTTTACCTTCTATGCTCATTCCCTTTGTCTTCAGTACTTCCTCTGTAAAGTAGACAACTCCGAAGCCTGTTGCCTCAGGTCGGATAAGGGAACCACCCCAGGTCAAGCCTTTGCCTGTGAGGACACCTGTGAACTCATTGACTATCTTTTTATATTGACCAAAAAGATACCCAATTTCTTTTATTCCAACGCCGATATCGCCAGCTGGTACGTCAGTGTCAGGGCCTATGTGTCTAAAGAGTTCTGTCATAAAAGCCTGGCAGAACCTCATAATTTCGGCATCGGATCTGCCACGGGGATCAAAGTCCGAACCGCCTTTGCCGCCTCCCATAGGAAGAGTTGTGAGGGAATTTTTGAAAGTCTGTTCGAATCCAAGAAATTTGATGACGCCGACGTTAACGGAAGGGTGAAATCTCAATCCTCCCTTATACGGGCCAATAGCATTGTTAAATTGTACTCTATAACCACGATTTACATGGACGTTATGGTTATCATCCATCCAAGCAATTCGAAACTGTATTATTCTATCAGGTTCAACAATTCTTTCATATATCTTTGCTTTAACAAATTCAGGATGCTTCTCTTCGGTTGGTTTGAGTGTGGTGAGCACTTCAGTCACTGCCTGAATGAATTCAGGCTGGTCCTTATCTTTTTCCTTTACTTTTGCTATGACTTCATCTATCTGCGACATTTTAAAAACCTCCTTTGGTTTTAAATAATATCTTTAAGCACAAATCCATTTTCTTCGCATATTTTTCTGACCTCGAGCATCATACCGAGGTCAGTTACAACTGTGCCACTCCTCCCTGCATGAGAATAATAAGGTACCTCTATATCTCCATAGGGACTTGATCCAAAGACTATGGTAAGTCCATGGAGCTCTTTTGTTAAGTTCCCAAAAACAATGTATAAAGGAGATTCAGGAAACTCTGGATTTATCCCGAGCTTAAGGAGTCCGGTCTCATTAAGAGTTTTGTGCAATACAATGGTCGGAATTTCTTGAGGCACATACGGTGCTTCAGCAATTAGTACATCTTCGTCTCTATCCACAAAGGCAGCTCCGTCCTTATTCACAATCTCATGGAGGATCACCTTTAGGTAAGGGTGATGAAGGAGGTTTGACGCGAGACGGATCCTTTTTGCGTTGAGAATAGTATCGAGATTTCCTGTGGATACGCCTTCTTCGAGAAGGGCGCCGACCTTTAATCCCTTTTCTTTTGCATACTCTAAAATAGACTTTGCTTCTTCGATTGTCAAATCTCCGGTAATAACGACGGTTGCATCTCTTCCATATTTTGCTACAATCTGACGTAGTTCATCGAGGTCCATTTCTCTATTTTCTCTTCTAAAGGATATGCTTCCCGCCTTCTTTTCCCAAGGTCTCGAAAATCTACCTATATCACATATGTGTCCGTTATTCCAAGAGGGGAGGGTAGAAGATGCCCTGACAATTATGCCTTCGTAGTATTCAAGATTTATTTGGCACCCAAGGCCACATCCATTACACACTGTCGGTATGGACTGTGTTTTCCAAGGTCCTTGCTTTATGAATGGTAATTTTTCCTGGAATCCACCCGTTGGACATACATCGATCATATCTCCTGTGAATATACCTGACATTTGGCTTAGATTTCTGCGGAATGGTGTGGCGACTTTAGTTTTAAACCCCCTACCCAAGTAATCAACAAGACCCTCGCCCGTAATTTCCTGGGTCAGGTTTACACACTGACCACACAGTACACATTTGTTGTTGTCAAAAAGAACGTGATCGTGGCTCTCATCAATTTCATATCTATTGGTTTCGCCTTCGAAATTGTTCTGCTTTACATTATAGATCGTTGCGTACTCTTTCAATTTGCATCGGAAGACCTCCATACAACCACAGGACATGCATCTTTCGGTTTCGCTTACGGCGTCTTGTTCTCTGAGGGTCAACTCAACCTCTTTGAAGGTTTGTTTCCGTTCCTCCAATCCTATATGAGGTGCCTTTACCCTCGGAATCCTTTGAACGTCCTTATAGTCTTCGCTTGATACGGTCTTCCAATGGGAATATGGCTTAAGGTCAAAAATAACCTTTCTTATTTCTTCGTCTTCCGCCACAATGGGGATATTCTCCTCGGGTGAAAGTAGAGCGTTTTTAACTTTTTCTAAATTGCCCTTCATATACTGGTCGATCATCAGAGCTGCAATTCTACCCTGGGCTATGGATTCGATCACAGTAGATGGGCCCAAAACAAGGTCACCACCTGCAAACACTCCGGGTATGGAGGTCATTAATGTTGCCTTATCAACGGTTATGGTTCCTCTTTGAGCCCCGAGACCATTTTCTCTAAGGATGCTCTCATCAGCGTACTGTCCAATAGCGAGAATTATTGTGTCTACATCTACCGTAAAGTTAGACCCAGGTATAGGCTCAGGTGCTCTTCTGCCACTTGCATCGAGCTCGCCAAGTCTCATCCTCACGAGTTCCACCTTCTCAACTTTTCCGTTACCGAACACTCTTACAGGATTTGTAAGTAGCTCCAGTTTGACGCCCTCTTCTTCAGCTTCTTCAACTTCAACTTTGTTAGCGGGCATCTCATTTCTTGACCTTCTGTAAACAATAGTGACATCCGAACCCAGCCTGATGCAAGTCCTTGCAACGTCCACAGCAGTATTGCCACCACCAACAACGATGACTCGTTTTCCAATTTCGAAAGGCTCGCCTATGTTTACTTTCCTTAAGAATTCGGTCCCGTGGATAACACCATTGAGCTTTTCCCCTTCGACACCCATTTCCCTGGATTTCCACGCTCCTAATCCAAGAAATACTGCGTGATACTTCCCTTTAAGGTCGTCAAGCGTAAAGTCCTTCCCAAATTTTCTGTTTAATTCCAGTTTTACGCCTGTATTAATAATTGTGTCAATGTCTCTGTCAAGTATGTCCTTTGGTAACCGATATTTGGGAATACCGTATTGCGTCATGCCTCCCAGCTTCGGCATTGCCTCAAATATGGTCACACTGTGCCCCATTCTTCTTAGATAAAAAGCACAGGAAAGTCCCGCAGGACCACCTCCAACTACTGCTATTTTCTTGCCAGTTGACTTGGGGATGTCAGGCATCCACGGTCCATGTTCAAGGTCGTAATCTGCTGCAAACCTTTTTACTTCCCGGATGGAAACAGCGCCTTCAACGTAATTTCTTCTACATTCGACCTCACAAAAAGCAGGACAAATGCGTCCGAGGGTTGCAGGTAATATATATTTTTCTTTCATCAACTTGACTGCTTCTTGATACTTTCCAAGGGCAATGAGGGCGAGGTACCCCTGCACGTCGCTATGTGCTGGGCAGCCTTTTTGGCAGGGTCCGATGCAGTCTCCTAAGTGATCGGAGAGCATGAGTTCGATGGCCGTTTTGCGCATCGAAATGACGTCTTCTTTTAGTGTATTGATTTCAAGTCCTTGTTGAGGCACGAGGGTACATGCTGCCTGTATGCGCCCATTTGCATTTACTAAGCAAAGTCTACAGGCGCCATAAGGGTCCATTTCAAAGTTATAGCACATAGCCGGGATGTGGTAGTTATGCTCTTTAAAAAATTTCAATATACTACCCGTATTAACTTCTACTTCGTTATTGTTTACTTTGATTTTGCCCATCTTTCTACACACTGGAATGCGTCAACGATTTCAATTGCATTAAACCTGCAAACCTCGTAGCAAGTACCACATCTAATGCACATTTCCTCCCGAATAGCATGCGGCTTTCTAACTTCACCTGTGATGGCTTTTACAGGACAATAGTGGGCACATGCTGTGCATCCGTTACACCTGTCCACGCGGATTTCATATCTTATAAGAGATTTGCATACTTTAGCTCTACATTTCTTTTCATCTACATGCTCCATATACTCGTCACGAAAGTATTTTAGAGTGGTAATGACTGGATTAGGCGCGGTTTGCCCCAATCCACACAGTGAGCCAATTTTTACTTGATATGCAAGCTCTTCGAGCTTTTCAAGATCGGATATTGCTCCGTTTCCTTTCGTAATCTTATCAAGTATCTCCCACATTCTCTTCGTTCCCAACCGACAGAATGTACACTTTCCACAGGATTCCTTGTTTGTAAAGTCAAGGAAGAATTTTGCAACATCGACCATGCAGGTATCGCTATCCATAACTATCATTCCACCAGAGCCCATAATTGCACCTGTCTTCGTGATAGAATCGTAATCTACAGGTATGTCAAGCATTTTATCAGGTATACAACCACCAGATGGGCCACCAAGTTGGACAGCCTTTATAGGCTTGCCTGTTTTTGTGCCACCACCGATTTTTACAATGATTTCTCTTAGCGAGAGTCCTGTGGGGACTTCAACATTACCGCTCCTTGCAATTTTTCCGGCGAGAGCGAAGACTTTTGTGCCTTTAGTTTTCTCTGTGCCTATGGATGCAAAGGTTTCCCAGCCGTGTCTTATAATCCACGGTACATTTGCATAGGTTTCCACGTTGTTGATGTTTGTAGGCTTTCCAAAGAGCCCTTTCTCTGCAGGGAATGGTGGCCTTGGTCTGGGCATACCCCTTCTTCCCTCTATGGATGCCAGAAGGGCTGTTTCTTCTCCACAGACAAAGGCGCCAGCGCCTTCCTTGATCTTTATTTCAAAAGAAAATCCGCTACCTAAGATGTTGTCTCCAAGAAATCCCATTTTGCGTGTCTGTTCAAGGGCAATTTCCAGTCTTCTTATTGCAAGTGGGTATTCTGCACGAACATAAATAAATCCTTCTCTTGCTCCGATAGCATATGCCCCAATTATCATACCTTCTATTACCCTGTGGGGATCTCCTTCGAGTACATTCCTATCCATAAATGCACCTGGATCTCCTTCATCTGCATTGCAAATTAAGTATTTAATGCCTCCAGGGGCATTCCTCGTGAGTTTCCACTTTCTACCAGTTGGGAATCCAGCACCTCCACGGCCCCTTAGACCGGATTTTTCAATAATTTCGATAATTTCTTCAGGTGCCATCTTCAGCGCTTTTCTTAAAGCCTCGTATCCATCCCTTGCAATATACTCATCTATGCTCTCCGGATCAATATAACCGCTGTTTTCGAGCACTATTTTCTTTTGCATTGAGAAAAATCCATCAACATCTCTTGTTTCAACAACTTTCGTGCCATCTAATTTATCAGTTTTAACTATCCATTCTTCTACTGGCACGTTATTTGTAATATGAGATTCTACCAACTTTTCCACTTTTTCACTTGTCAGGTTTCCGTACGTAGTGATCGAGTCTTCAGTTATTATATCAACAAGTGGTTCTCGGTAACACATTCCAACGCAGCCTGTAATCTTTAGGGGTATATTGATTCCTTTTTCTTTTAGTGACTTTTCAAGTGCTTCATAAGTTTCCCTTGCTCCAGCTGCAATACCACATGAGTTCATTCCGACAGCAATGAATTTAATTATCGAGCCCCCCCTTTTTCAATTTTCTGATAAGTTTTCTAACTGTTTCGCCGTTTAATTTTCCGTAAACGCGATTGTTGATCATAATTACTGGAGCGAGGCTACAGCACCCGAGGCAGGCAACTCGTTCTATTGAAATTAAACCGTCTTTTGTAGTTTGACCCTCATCAATACCTGTCTCTTCTAAAAGGGTTTGACGGATACTCTCGGCGCCGTTTACATGGCAGGCAGTACCATGGCAAGTCTTAATAACATACTTGCCCAGGGGTTCAAATCTAAATTGTGCATAAAATGTTGCAACACCAAGCACCCGAGTTAGCGGTATCCCAAGGTACTCTGATATTTCCATGAGAACATCCTCTGGAAGGTATCCGAAAGTCTCTTGAGTTTTTTGGAGTAATGGAATTAAGGAGCTTTGGGACCGCTCATATCTTTCAATAAATGCTGGTTTATCTTGCATAATTAAATACCCGTATTTAAAAACTGAATTTGATGAAACTCACATGACCCAAAATTTGCGAAAAGCATTATCTCCAATTATAAATTAAACCACAGGCTAAGTCAAAAGAAGCTTTACTCCTACCCGTTGTTCAGGCTCTTAAGTATTTGATTAAATGTTTTCGGTTTTTACTTATGAATGGGATGCCTTAGGGGCTATATGGCAAGATTTTTTGAGGATTTATTGACTGTTTCCAATATTCATGCTATAATATAACACTACATCGCGGGGTGGAGCAGTCTGGTAGCTCGTCGGGCTCATAACCCGAAGGTCGCTGGTTCAAATCCAGCCCCCGCTATTTTTTTAAGGCGGTGTAGCTCAGCTGGCAGAGCAGAGGAATCATAATCCTCGTGTCGGGGGTTCGACTCCCTCCGCCGCCATTTTTTAATCCATCGTTCCCAGTTTAGAATTACCTTATGGCAGCAATTATTGTTAGTGGTCGTGCTATCAGAGAAGTAATTTTGGAAGAATTGAAGCCCGAACTCGAGTGTTTGAGTATCGGGAGGGCTATGAAACTCTCGGTCCTTCAACTTTTTCCACAAGTTCCCGACGAAGTATATACGAGCTCTTTAAGGCGAGTTGCTGAGAAACTTGGATTTCAAGTAGAAGTCATAAACCACGAAACGAAAGATGACTTAGTAAACTCTATAATGATGGGAAATGAAGACGAAGGTGTAGATGGTATAATGATTCAGACCCCAGAAAAGGCAGATTACTTATATTTTACGTCACTCATCGTACCGGAAAAAGACGTTGATGGCGCAAGTCCTATGAATCTCGGTAGGCTGATTAGAAAGGATAAAGGTCTTAGACCAGCAACAGCAGATGCAGTCATTCGAATAATCAAAGAAACGGGATTTGATGTCAAAGGGAAAAACGCGTGTATAGTGGGAAGGAGTTTTAGGTCAGGACTACCTATTGCAATAATGTTGATGAATGAAGATGCTACTTGTACAATCTGTCACTCCCATACAAAGGATATTTCTATATATACTCGTGAAGCAGACATCCTTGTGGCTGCAGTGGGAAAGCCAGGTTTAATTACCGGGAGAATGGTAAAAGAAGGTGCTTTTGTTGTAGACGTTGGAATAAATGAAGTGGATGGCAAGATAGTTGGAGATGTTTTGTTCGAAGAAGTTGCCGAAAGGAGTTCCTTCATTACTCCTGTCCCCGGTGGTGTGGGTTCGGTGACGGATATAATGATCTTCAGAAATCTTATCAAAGGAGTAAGGATGAGATATGAAAAATGATGAAGATATTGTGAAAAGTGTAAAGCTATTGAGTGTAGACCATGTCGCTGCAAGGCTGGGCATCGATTCGAGGTATATTACCCACTGTGGCGACTTTAAGGCTAAAATAAACCCAAAGATCCTCGATTCCGAGGAAATCAGAGAGAAAAAAGACGGAAACTTGATTTTAGTTACTGCAACCACGCCAACCCCATATGGTGAAGGCAAAACCACGGTTTCTATAGGTCTTTCTGATGCAATTAATAAATTAGGTTACAAATCTATTGTGACTTTGCGAGAACCATCTATGGGCCCAGTTTTTGGAATTAAGGGAGGCGCTACTGGTGGTGGTTATGCGCAGGTGGTTCCGATGGAAGATATTAACTTACATTTTACGGGCGACTTTCATGCGGTTACTATTGCTCACAATTTAATTTCTGCAATCATTGACAACCATTTGCAGCATGGAAATGAAATTGGAATGGATATTCGTGAGATTACGTGGAAAAGAGTGGTTGACCTGAACGATAGGGCACTTAGAAAGATTGTCGTTGGGCTTGGAGGCTCCTCGAACGGTTTCCCAAGGGAAGACGGATTTGATATTACGCCAGCGTCAGAGATTATGGCTATACTTGGGCTATCGATGAGCTATACAGACCTCAAGGAGAGGATATCAAAAATAGTTGTTGGATACACAAAGAGCGGCGTTCCCGTGAGGGTGTCGGATCTTAAGGTCCAAGGGGCGGTTGCAGCTTTGTTAAGAGATGCTTTTAAACCGAATATGGTTCAATCTTTAGAGAATAATCCTGCTTTTATCCATACCGGTCCCTTTGCTAATATTGCCCACGGGACCAATTCCATTATAGCAACGAAGATGGCACTGAAACTCGCCGATTTTGTTGTTACTGAGGCTGGTTTTGGTACCGATCTTGGTGGGGAAAAGTATGTAGACATTGTGTCGAGGATTGGCAACCTTAGGCCAAAGGCTGCAGTACTTGTTACATCGGTGAGAGCTCTTAAGTACCATGGCGGTGTGAAGAGACAAGACTTTGAAGTTGAAAATATAGGTGCTTTAAGAAAAGGATTCGAAAACCTCGATAAACATATGGAAAATCTTGATTTTTTCAATATTCCATTCGTTGTTGCCGTGAATAGATTCCCGTCTGATACTGAAAAGGAGCTCGATGAAGTTGTTAAACATGTGGTTTCGAAGGGCAAAGAGGTTTCGGTTGTAGAAGTGTGGTCTGAGGGCTCAGAAGGAGGATTGGACCTTGCGAGAAAGATTGTCAACGCTGCAGAAAAAACAAATGGCAATTTGAATTATGTCTATGATCCATCTGAACCTGTTCGAGAAAAGATTGAGAAGGTTGCTCGAAATATTTATGGTGCAAAGGAAGTCATCGTAGATAGAGATGCAGAGCGGGATATCAAGAATTTAGAGAAGCACGGCTTTGAGAATTTGTTTGTATGTATTGCTAAGACGCAGCTTTCTCTTTCTGGGGATCCCAGGCTCATTGGGCGCCCTGCGGACTTTTCTATTCACATTCGAGAAGTACGGTTGAGTGCTGGAGCAGGATTCGTGGTTCCCATTGCTGGTGAAATTATGACGATGCCCGGCCTTCCTAAAGTTCCTACTGCTGAATCTATTGATATCACAGAGGATGGGAGAATCACAGGTCTCTTTTGATGAAAGTTGCTATAGTAGGAGACAGCCTCACTGGTAAGAGTACCCTTCTCAAGGTGCTAACTGAGAACAACTTTTCAAGAGGTTCGGGATATTTCTCCGGGTTTGGTACATTTATTCTCGAGGATCCCAACCTGGACTTTCTTGCTGAACTTTATGAATCGAAGAAGAAGACCCTGTTACATATTGATGTGTATGATTTTGACGGTTTCGGGAAATTGTGGAAGGATGATAAGAAGGGTGAAATAAAGAATGAGCTATCCGGTTTTGAAGCCCTTCTTTGTGTAATTTCTGATGTTCAGGATGAGCCCCTTGGATCCTCTTTCTACGATTTGGAGTACAAACTCCTCCTCACTGACTTGGATTTTATAGAGAAAAGACTGGAATTTTTAGAGAAAGAAAGTCATAAAAGAAAGGTAAATGAACGGGAAATACAGCTACTTGAAAAGTTAGATGCATGGCTTTCATCTGAAAAGCCCCTTTACTTGATGGAGTTCTCAGAGTCGGAAAATGAGATAATGAGAGGTTATCTCTTTCTATCTATGCTGCCTCAAATATTTGTATTTAATAGACACGAAACAAGAGTGAGAGAAGAGCTACCTCAGGAAATTCTAAGTAAAATACAAGAACATAAGTTTCCTTTTTTCGTGACATCTTTAGAGATTGAGGAGGAGCTGATTTCTGTTCCTGCGTCAGAGAGGATTGAAATTCTGAGAAGTTTTGGTGTTGAAGTAAGTGTGAAAGCTGGCATTTCGAATTCTATAAAAGACGTTATGGGTATAACAGTGTTTTATACTGTTGGAAAAAGTGAAGCACGTGCCTGGTACGTAAATCGTGGGGCAACAGTGAGAGAAGCTGCGGGTAAAATTCACAGCGATATGGAGAGGGGGTTTATTAGAGCCGAGGTGATCCATATAGAAGACCTTAAAAGGGCAGGAAGTGAAAAAAAAGCCAGGGAACTGGGGCTCTACCACCTTGAGGGAAAAGAGTACATCGTCAATGATGGTGATGTTATCTTAATCAGGTTCTCTGTATGAAATCTCACCCTTTCGGCTCCTATCTTCTCAATCTTGAGAAGCCGGGAAGATATCTGGGAACAGAGTTCAATGCCGTAAGGAAGGAAATAACTGCCGACACTGTTAGAGTTGGCCTTCTATATCCCGAAACTTACGAAATAGGTATGTCGAACCTGGGCCTAAAAATCATATACCATGTCTTTAATAAGTTCCCAAATGTATATGCGGAGAGGATCTTTTTGCCTTGGATTGATGCCATACAGTATATGAAGGAAAACCACATCCCCCTTTTTACCCTTGAAACCCTAACACCGGTGAGAGACCTTGATTTTCTTGGTGTCTCTCTTCATACAGAATTGAACTATACCAATCTATTGGCTGCTCTGGAACTTTCGGATATCCCTTTAAAGAAAGACGATAGGGAGGGTGGAGGATACCCCCTCGTGGTAGTCGGCGGGCCTGCTTCCTTCAATCCGCTTCCTTTGGAGCCCTTTGTAGATTTTTTCGTGATTGGTGATGGCGAAGAAGTCGTGAAGCAAGTAGTCCCCCTCTTACGCGAACGTAAGAGCGTTTTCATTTCTAAGGATAATTTTTTGAAAGAGGTTTCAAAATTATCTGGGGTTTATGTCCCTGGATATTCAGGGAAAGTGAGAAAAGGTGAGGCTTATTTTGAAAGTTCAGATTTTCCTGTAAATCAGATAGTCCCAAGTATTGAAGTGGTACACCATCGATACGTAATTGAGGTTATGCGGGGGTGCACGAGGGGATGCCGTTTCTGTCAGGGTGGATTTACTTATAGACCATTAAGGATCAGGGAACCTGAGGAGGTATTTAAACTTGCAAAAGAGGGTATCGCAAGAACTGGCTTTGACGAGATCGGCCTTCTCGCTTTTTCTATTTCCGATTATCCGTACTTGGCTGATGTGATAAGATTGTTTAAAAGATACTTAAAGGATGTTCATGTTTCCCTTCCCAGCTTACCTGTGAATGCTTTGGATAAATCTTTACTTACTGAATTTGATGATTTAAGGAGGTTTGGGATTACATTAGCGCCTGAAGTGGTTTCAGAAAAGTTGAGGCGGATAATTAACAAGAATGTATCTTTACAGGAAATATACAATTCCATTGATACCGCAATGGCATTCAATTTTAGACATGTGAAATTGTATCTGATGATCGGAGTTCCCGGGGAGTCCACCGAGGATATTGAGGAACTTGGGTACTTCCTAAAAGATCTTGCGAGGCGATATCCACGAATCACCTTTAGGGCGTCGATTTCACCCTTTGTACCTAGGCCGCACACGCCTTTCCAATTTGTGGCTCAGGATTCGGTGGAGTCGGTCCTAAATAAAATTTCGTATTTGAAAGGTTTAGTGAAAAATTTAAGAAATCTTCAGGTTTCGTTTCATGACCCGTATATGAGTATGATCGAAGGGATTATGGGACGAGGTGATGAAAAGCTTGCGGAGGTTCTTCTCGAAGCCTTCAAGAATGGTGCTATTTTCGATTCGAGGAGTGAGTTTTTTGATGTACAAAGATACAAAAGGGCAATGGATAAGAAGGGATTGAATCCAGAAGAGTATCTGAGGGAGAGGAGTACTCTGGAGGAACTTCCGTGGGAGTTTATAGATACAGGCGTTTTGCCTCAGTACCTGAGGGAGGAGTATAACAAATCCCTAAGGGACGAGTATACCGAGGACTGTATGAAATTTGGATGTAATGGTTGTGGGGTGTGGAGCAAGGATGGATATGAACTTTGCCTTAAGGGAATTGAAAAAAGAGAAGTAGAATTACCCGACGAAAAACCTCCCTTTGAAACCCAAAATATTACAGGATATGTGCTTTCGTACAAAATTTTGGACACTTCGAGGTTTATTTCACAGAGGGACATTGCTAAATTACTTGTTAACTTTTTGAGGGTTACGGGTGTGAGATTGAAGTATACGAAGGGTTTTACGCCTAGGCCAAGGATTTCTATGCCCAATCCCCTTCCCCTGGGAGTCGAGAGTGAAGAGGAATATCTCTATTTTGAATCTGAAGAAATCGGAGATCTTAATAGGGTCCTGAAGGATCTCAATGAGGCTTCTATAGATGGGCTTCAATTTATCTCAATTCGTAAGGTCTACGAGAAGCCTCGCTGGAGTTTATATTCAACGGCTTTATTCGAGCTCGAAGAGGGGGACAGTAAAAGTATGTTTGAGGTTGATCTATCAAGAGAATCCCTTACGAGAGCCCTTGCCGATAGGTTCGGGATTCAGAAATCGGATTACTATAAAGTACGTATAAAGAAATTAAAGGTTCTTAGATAGCATAATGAAGGTACTCCTTGTAAATCCTCCCGTTTATGATTTTGCACTTTATGACTTTTGGCTAAAGCCTTACGGGCTCCTTAGAATTGCGTCTGCCTTGAGAAACCAAGGGATGGACTTCGATTTTTTTGACTTCCTCGATAGAGGACATAACTTCTACGAAAATCTGAAACTTAAAACTGACACCTATGGACGAGGTAAATTTTACTCTGAAGAGGTAAAAAAACCTGAAGTACTTTCCTTTATGCGAAGAAAGTTTAAACGGTACGGCATTCCATTGTCCGTGTTTCTTGAAGAAATTAAGGGTAATAGCTACGATTATGTTTTAATTGCCACTGGGATGACTTACTGGTATATTGGGGTAAAAGAGATAATCGAAGTTACGGAGAGGCTATTGCCTGAGGCGAAGATTGTAGTAGGCGGTGTCGCAGCGACCCTAATGCCCGTTTTTTATCAGAAGCTCGGGGCAGATATCGTTGTTCGAGGTGATGACTGGGATGTCCTTACTGGAAGCGGCCTTGAGATAGACCCGTCCAATGAACTACCTCTTTATGATGTGTATACAAAACTGAATTATGCTGTAATTCGGATAACGGAGGGGTGCCCTCTCAGGTGTCTCTATTGTGCTTCTTCAATTTTAAAACCTGGGTTCAGAGTATCAGATGTGGAACAAGTTGCTGACCTTGTAGAACAGCTTTATAACAAGAGGGCGATACGAGATTTTGTTTTTTATGACGATGCACTACTTTATGGTATTGATGAAGGGCTTCTTAAGTTTTTCAAGGAACTGGAAGAGAGAAAACTAATTGGTAAGGTGCGATTTCATACCCCTAATGCTCTCCATGTAAGGAAGATAGACGAGGACACTGCAAGGTTTCTTAAAAAGATGGGTTTTGAAACTATCTATCTGGGAGTTGAGACTATTAATCCTTTACTTTTAAAGCAGGTGGGTGAAAAGCTTTCTTTTTCGGACCTTGAAGTAGCTCTTATGAACCTTAAGATGGCAGGTTTCGAGGGGAGTCAGATAACAGCTTACATTCTACTCGGGCTCCCAGGGCAAGATTTTGAAGAGGTTGAGGAGAGTATAAGGGTACTTTCTAAGTACGGTATAAATGTTTCTCTTTCTGAATTTTCTCCCATTCCCGGCACTCCCGTTGGTGATCAGGCGATAAATAGTCTAAACCTTAAGGATCCGCTTCTCACTAATAATTCAGTCTTTCCAACGCTACTGTACGGCTTTGAAAGAGTTAATTACCTCAAAAATCTGAAAATAAACCTAAGCCGCACTTAAAATCCTATTTTACTTGTACAAAGGGAATTTCCGCCACCTGACCACGTTCGTAAACCTTTAGTTGTTCCTCCTGTACGCCTTCTTGTGGAAAGAACAAGTCTATCACTTTTGGAGCATTTTCTGAGGTTGCACCTCCGAATTCCCATTCGCCTCTTGTCCCTTGAAGCTTCCTTAGGTATTCGTGTCCATATCCATCGTAAGAGTAAATGGTGAGTCCAAGGTTTGCATTCTCGATGTTTCCAAGCATTTTTTTAGGTACACTGAAGACCACTTCTTTCTTGGCATAATCTATGTATAGGTCGGGTTGGGAAACACTTTGCTGCGATGCGTTGAATATGCCTGACACATCAGTCCAGCCTGCCACCACGACCCCTATATCCCACCGATTTTTTGTTTTGTAATTCAATGAAGGCTTCAGTGGCTCGTTTGATCCCCCCTCCTTATTATCGACGTAGAGGAATATGATTTGCTGAGAAAATCCATTGGGAGCGCTCCACGGATTGTCGAGTTCACCAAACTCCAACGTGAAGATGTAGTCTTTTTCTGTTTCGTGAATTTTCAATGATTTGATGTCGAAAACACCTTTTTTGAAGACGCCGTTTCCAGGGTAAAGATAGGTTCCCGGACCGTAGTCGTCATTCTCAGGGTCTTTTATTTCGATAACCTTTGTAGCGGCCGAACGTGGGTCAGATTTTGCCATTACCATACTTGTTTGCTGCATCCCGTAAGCCTCTTTAAGGATTGATTTATCGAGGTAGGAGGGGGCAGACTGCCCGAGGATTTCATAAACATTTTTTAATGTCCTACGGAACATAATATCGGTCCAGCTATCGTCTCCAGCACTCTGGTCAGCCCCAAAGAACCAAAACCAATCACTACCTTCAGCAGAAGCAAGTTCAAAGAATGCCCTTTCGAGGCTTTTTTCATCATATTTTCCCGAATTTCTGGCATTTTCAAAATCCTTTCTTACCCATCCAAGATAATTCCATGCGAGATTCTCTTCACTTTCTCCAATCCAGGTGGAGAAGTCCGCATTGATCCAAGAACCAGCGTGGAGGTGGGTTATAGTTCTCTTTGGAGGATAAGTATTCATAAAGTCACCTGCTTTCACGGTAATGACCCAGTCCGCCTCACTTAATTGGGAGTATAAGGAGTGGAAAAATTCCTTCGCATCATTCCTATACCATTCCCAGGCATTCTCACCATCGAGGATCACCGTTACAAGGTGTGGCTCTGGATCATTTGCAAACTTGGAGTGGATTTCGTATAGCCTCATAATGAAGTCATTGGCGCCCTGGACACCTGTCATTGATTTGTATCTAAATCCGATCCTGTCGGAAAGATCGGTGTCTCTGAATATCATATAGACCGTGTCTTTCCCATTTACTACGGCATAAGGCCTATAGAGGTCGTCGTCGGTAAGCATCTGCTTGTTGAGCGAACGAGCGAGCACATGACCGTCGGAGCACATCCAGGTAAAACCGTGTTTCTTCACGATGGGGACGATGTTGTGGGAAACGGAACCTTCGGCAGGCCACATTCCGCGTGGGGGTTTCCCAAAAATTTCGGTGTATTTTTCTACTGCCTTTTTCACATGCCAATCGGCGTCTTGGGGCCAGGAAAACCGCTCTGGAAGAACTGCATTGGGCATAGCTTCGTGTGCCGACTCTGTGTCATAGATTAGAGGTAATATGGGGTGATAATAAGGAGTAGTAATTACTTCAATCTGACCTTTCTTTTGAAGATCCTGATGTACTGGAATTATCGCCTTTAGGATTTTCATCTGGACGTCTAATACTTCTCTTTTATCGGCTTCGGTGAAGTTCCTTTCCTTTTCAATGAATTTCTTTACGCTTACCTTTTCGCCAGTGGGAAGGGTTACATTACCGGTTTTAAAGTCAGGATCAAACCAGCAAAGATTGAAATACATCTGGAGGTCTCTAAAATCCTGGGTGGTGTATCTCCTTATAGATTCATCGAAGTTTATTGTTCCGTCTGTGTTGAAGACTCTTTTGGTTCTTAGCTCTTTATATCTTGGGTAGATATCGATCATATTGTCCCAGCTTGCACTGAAAAAGTTGGTAAGGAGGTGTTTCTTGTCTTCGTACGTGAGATTATCGGCATTTTTGAGAGTCATTCTGAAATCAACATCCGGGGATTTACCTTCATCGTAAAGTTTTATGTCGTCCATAAGTTGCATCAAAAGAACGGGTGTAAGGTTTACTGTGAAGTTTATTTTCGGGTACTGGTAAAGGATTGCTGCCATATCATAGTAATCTTTTATACCATGGAGTCTTACCCACGGAGCGAAGGACTCTCCTGTCGCTAAATCTTTATAATATCGTGGCTGATGTTGATGCCACACAATTGCAAGGTATATGGGTGTGCCTTTCTTTTTTAAACTTTTGATAATGGGTTCCTGTGGTACTGTGATTGATACCGCTTCCAGCAGGATTTTCCCATCTTCGGTTATTTTAAAAGCCGAGTTGGAACCACCATAACCATCGTCAACTTTTGCAGGATTCGTGGGGTCTTCTTTCCACTGCGTTCCATTTACGACGAATTTGTACTGGTAGTTTCCCGGAATTAACTGAACTTTGACACTCCAAACTCCGTTCTCATCCTTTTTCATCGCGAGAGAGGTAGGTGCCCAGTTATTGAAAGTCCCTGCGAGGTAAACAACTTGAGCTTCTGGAGCATAAAAGCGGAACAGGACTCCATCGGCGGTGTATTCAGGACCTTGCCAAGTGGTTTGTGTCGCTGCGCCCTGAGGTTCTACAATTTTAGAGTAGAGTAGTTCGCCCTTTTCTGTGAGTTCAAATTGGGAGTTAAAACCGCCGAATCCATCGGAGATTTTTCGCTGATTAAGGGGGTCTTCTTTCCATGCGCCATCCACTACAAATTTATATTCGTAAATCCCTGGCTTTAGAGGAATTGAAGCTTCAAAATAGCTATCTTTTTTATCCATCTTTAGTGCATTTGGACTCCAGTTGTTGAAGCTTCCTGCGAGGTAGACGTCTTTTGCGTCCTTATTATAGTAACGAAAGTAGACTTTACCATCAATGTATTCAAGGGAGCGCATGGCTGCAACTGGTGTTGAAGTAGGTAATTCTGCGAAGAGGACTTTTCCATCCTCGGTAATGGTTAACTTTGAGTTAAATCCTCCAAATTCATCGGATACTTTCCAGGGATTTTCTGGATCTTCTTTCCAGGTCCCGTCGACAATAAATTTGTATTCGTATGTCCCTGGCTTGAGCGCTACTTCAGCTTTCCATACCCCATCGCCTTTTGTAAGAGGAATACCTTCAGGATTCCAGTTTGAAAAGGTTCCCGTTAACACGACGCTTTTTGCAGTAGGGTCATTGAAAGTGAAGATTGCCTTCCCGTCCTTATAGCTGACGCCTGCGAAGGCAAATGAGAACATCAAGGGTAAGAGAAACAATTTAAGAGACTTTTTAAGCATAACATCCCCCTTTGTTGTTAATTGAATTTTAATGTTTTCTAACTATAAATTCAAAAATCTGTGAAGGTGAATTCACAGCCTGGGGAATTGGTTCTGTCTAAGGTTGGAGTTATGCTGTCTACCTTCTAATGTGGGGAGGGTGGGAACACCGAAATTGCCTTCCCGGCTTTATTGATGTGGTCTTAATTATAGTAATAATCTGGCTATGTTCAAAGAGGAGAAATGGGGTGCTTCGGGATTTGAATAGGGCTATAATTGGCATCGAAAAAGAACCGAGCGTAAACTGCCCCATCGAGGAGGCGGAGTGTAATATTGAATCTTTGGATTTTCTCTCGGTTTTTATTACTTTATCGGCTTTTGGTGTCTTAAGTTGATAGAAATAAATCCCTTTCAAGCATAGGAATAATTCTCCAATTTTCCTGCCCTTTTGCCGCATTCACTTGCCGTTCGGTTAAATATATTGTTATTATCTCCACGATTTTCTCAGTTATTTCCTTGGTGGTTGACCGGGAATAAATGCTGGACAAAATACTCTCTCATTTATAACGCGCTGTGTACGCTGCTGGATGGGCGATAAACATTTCAATTTCTTATAGGTAGGTTTAAAACAAGAATGTGTGTTGATACGACACTATCTTAAAACCAACTTATTCTACCGCACAATCGTCATTGTCTTGGTCGCAACACCATCCGGGGTTTCCACATGGACAAAATAGATGCCGTTTGAAAGATTCTGATTATTTAGATTGAGCGTATATGTGCCAGCGGATTTTGTTTCGTTACAAAGAGAACTAACCAATCTGCCCGATGCATCGTAGAGCGAGACCCTCACATTACCTTCTTTCTTTACAATAAAGAATAGTTTTGCAATCCCATTTGATGGGTTTGGTGCAAGATTGACAAGATTGGATGTCATATCCCTTGGGTTTTCTTCGACGATTCCAGTCCAATCGCTACGGGTGAAATAGGCAGCTCTTACTGAAGTCCAGCCGAGATAGACAACACCAAATACATTACTACCGAGATATTCAATGCAGGGTTTGTTATAGTATGGTTCATTCTCGGTTGTCGCAACTGGACCCAACCAGGAACCAAGGTAATCTCGCCAGGTATAGCGCAATTCACGAGGCGACGTATAGAAACGGTAGATAACGCCTTCTCCACCGCCGTATCGGAGTGCGACATCAGGAGATTCCTGTGTGGTTGTTGTATCATCAAAATAGCCCCAGTACCAATTAGCACCGCCATTATAACTTGTCACGTAACGAACCCAAAGATCAGCAGCGCCTTGATACTCATAGGCACAGAGTAAGGTATCGTGATAGGCGCCGATTGCCGTATATCTAGGGGAGCTTCCAACGCTACAGTTATAGAGATTATCCCAGCTACCGCCACTACTATTACCGTCAGCCTTAACTTGGTCAGCAGTGGTAAGGTATGAAGCTAAAAGGTAATAGGTCCCAAAGTCTTCATTAGTGCATGCGTCAAGCCCACATTTGGCATCAGCCACACCAGTTGTTGTCTCACCCCAGGTTATCGCGTTCTGATCAGAGTAGAAATATTTGAGAGCTCCGGATGAGATAATTGACAGGTAGTAAAGCCGATTATCGTAGTAATCCTGATTAGCGCATAAGGCAACCTCTTTGATTGAATCAGGTGCGGTTGTTGTAAAGACTGTGATAGAAGAAGAACCATTGTTAAAGTCCTCTTGGGACCCATCGGACGCCTTGAAACGATAGAGAAATGCCTGGTCCTGAGCAGAACCCCTTCCAAAACCAACATAGCAATGATTGCTTACTACTGAGGCGCTTAGCGACTTAAGTTCGTAACTTGCCGCCCACTCATAGGTTTCACTCCAGGTTGAACCACCGTCGCTTGAGAAATTTATTGACCAACGATAAGAACTGCCTTCACGGTAGAGAAGAGCTGCAAAGAGATTGCCCGAAGCGCGGTGAATATCGAATGCATTGACAAATATACTGTCTCGATTACCGATCTTCACATCAGCACCCCACTTAGGTTGGTCCTCGGTTGGCACTGGTGTTCGCCATGCATTGCCAATTGCCATTTCGTTGATGTCGGTTAGTTCTTCTAATTCTGGGAAAAGAGCGAGCGATTGTTCAAAGCTAGCATTATTCCAGAGGTTCTCGATATTTTGCGCCATTTTTAGTGCCTGATTAGTCGCATCTTGTTCAAGAATGAGTTCGATCTTAGAATTTTCTCTTTCTTGTTGAGACATACGCTCGAGTTGTTTCCAAACTGGCTCATGATAAACAGATGGTGTCGCCTCAATCCGGTCAGTCTGAATTTGCCCTGTTCCTTTAGTGGACTCAGTGCCAGGGACACTGGGAAATTCTTTTGCTAATACAAGGCTAACCATACATACTAACATCGCTATTGCATATTTCTTCATTTTTTCCCCCTTTAATTTTGCACACCATATTGTTGTATCAACACACACTCTCCTGCTACAATCCTAAAAAATTTAGATTGGTTTCACTTCATTATAGATAGACTCAAAACACCCCCTTTGTTTAATTATAAATCCAACAAACAGCCGTTTCAATTCCTTATAGGTAGGCTCAAAACGAGACCACGAAGATCTTGTTTTACCTCCAGGGGACTATTTGGGTTTCAATTCCTTATAGGTAGGCTCAAAACAAAGAGAAGGGTACGAAGAGAGGTATACGGTTATTTCTTTTTGTTTCAATTCCTTATAGGTAGGCTCAAAACGACGTATATTCACTTGCTGTTGATAGTGTTAATAACGTTTCAATTCCTTATAGGTAGGCTCAAAACACGACGAAAAAATGATAGTAGCAGGGAGATTAAAATATGGTTTCAATTCCTTATAGGTAGGCTCAAAACTATCTGAGATACAAAAAGTCTGTTCCGATCTCTCAAGTTTCAATTCCTTATAGGTAGGCTCAAAACAAATTCCTCAGGATTTGTATTCTCTATCGACTGAATGGGGTTTCAATTCCTTATAGGTAGGCTCAAAACGAAGGATTATGAGGCGGTAGGGAAAGTCGCGGAATATAGTTTCAATTCCTTATAGGTAGGCTCAAAACTCAGACCAACTCCAGAATTTACTGAAAAATTAATCAAGTTTCAATTCCTTATAGGTAGGCTCAAAACCAGCCACCGCCTCAGGGTTTTTAGCGCCACCAGCTTCAAGTTTCAATTCCTTATAGGTAGGCTCAAAACTCAGCAGAGACGGTACGGAAAGCGGATACCATCATTGTTTCAATTCCTTATAGGTAGGCTCAAAACGCGTGGAGAAATCTATGACATAGACGAAAATGAGGTGTTTCAATTCCTTATAGGTAGGCTCAAAACCTGAATAGCCAGTGGTATATCCTACATTGCGTAGGTGTTTCAATTCCTTATAGGTAGGCTCAAAACGAAACAACAAAATTAGTTGGAGGTATCGCTTTAAATATGTTTCAATTCCTTATAGGTAGGCTCAAAACCCTGCTATATAAAAATAGCGGGAAGGTCTTTGTTGTGTTTCAATTCCTTATAGGTAGGCTCAAAACTCTACAACTATCAAAGAAATACGAAGAGAACGGACCGTTTCAATTCCTTATAGGTAGGCTCAAAACGCTATAGGTCTTCCAGTAGGTCCTATTCCCGCCTTTGTTTCAATTCCTTATAGGTAGGCTCAAAACTAGAAGTTCAGTATTCTGGCTCATTCACAGAATACACGGTTTCAATTCCTTATAGGTAGGCTCAAAACCTATTGAGAAAATCTTGTCAAAAGGAGAAAAAAAAAATGCCGTTTCAATTCCTTATAGGTAGGCTCAAAACAAAGGAGAAGGTTGAGAATTGAAGCAGCCCAACTTTGTTTCAATTCCTTATAGGTAGGCTCAAAACTGTGCCAGACGTCTGCATCGTAGTCCTTTGAGAAGGTTTCAATTCCTTATAGGTAGGCTCAAAACACAGGGAAGCCCTTGTTTATGGTGGGGCAGGGGCTGGGTTTCAATTCCTTATAGGTAGGCTCAAAACCTAAGATTCCAACGCTCTGCCCACTTGAATATCCAGGTTTCAATTCCTTATAGGTAGGCTCAAAACTCTTTTTCAGGTTTAAAAATTTGCTTCGCTATTTTTTGTTTCAATTCCTTATAGGTAGGCTCAAAACAGGTTATTATTTTAGAGTAGATTGTTCCGATTGCCGTTTCAATTCCTTATAGGTAGGCTCAAAACGCGTAGTGCTTTCCATACGTTCCGCATCCAGTTCTCTGGTTTCAATTCCTTATAGGTAGGCTCAAAACTCCATCCTGTTTCTCTAAGATGTACTTTATATCTTTTCGTTTCAATTCCTTATAGGTAGGCTCAAAACTTAGTTTGATAGTACAAGGCAGGCTACTGCCTGTTCTGTTTCAATTCCTTATAGGTAGGCTCAAAACGTATATAAGAGTAGCCCTGATAATATTCAGATGTCGGTTTCAATTCCTTATAGGTAGGCTCAAAACATTTTATATTTTGTCATATTATAATTATATACGAATGTGTTTCAATTCCTTATAGGTAGGCTCAAAACTTTTCTTTTCTCAAGTATCCACTCCTCAATCTCCGTGTTTCAATTCCTTATAGGTAGGCTCAAAACTACGAGGCAGTGACAACGGTTGCCGAACATATAATAAAGTTTCAATTCCTTATAGGTAGGCTCAAAACTGGCATTGTGGATAACGACTTGAATTTGTGGTTGCAAGTTTCAATTCCTTATAGGTAGGCTCAAAACGTCGTAAGTAACGGAAATAATATAATATCCCCTTGGGTTTCAATTCCTTATAGGTAGGCTCAAAACTCAACCTAAAAGAACATACGTCCATTGTGTGTGGGGTTTCAATTCCTTATAGGTAGGCTCAAAACTTATGCTGACCAAGGCTATAATCGACAGTAAGAATGGTTTCAATTCCTTATAGGTAGGCTCAAAACT
>ERZ795045.733-NODE-733-length-40037-cov-6.131284_pt1 | contig 40037 bp, 25 predicted proteins | sample MGYA00375129_ERZ795045 | MGnify/ENA primary metagenome ERZ795045 (study PRJEB30174, sample SAMN05720166) | activated sludge metagenome | isolation source: anaerobic digester from wastewater treatment plant | place: Japan | collected 2015-05-15 ...
CGCTGCCACAATCCCAAAGCCGGGCATGGCATCCGCCACCTTCGCCATGATGTGCGACGGCCGCATCGCCTCCTCGCGCATCGTCTCGAGGTCCACGTCCATCAGCTCCATCAGGTCGTAGGTGGCCACCGAACCGCTGATCATCACCTTCATCGTGTCGGCCAGGAAGGAGAGTGCGTGGTGGTTGCTATGGAAGAAGGGGTATCTGCGGAAGAAGGAGCTCTCCTCCGGGCGCTCTACATGCTGGTCGAGAGCGACCACCCCTTCCCGGCGCGCCATCATGAACATGTCGTAGAGCATCTGGAGCAGCTCCATGTAGCGCGCCTTGGTATAGGGGTTTCCCCTCACCAGGCCAAAGATCTCCCTGAACGTCTTGGCGACAACACTCGGCGGGTTGGCAACGAGCACGCTCCCGAGGCCTGCCCCGCCGATGATGATGAACTCGCTGATCTGGACCAGTGCCGCGATCCTGCCGCCATGCATCGTATAGCCCACCACGATGCTCCCGAAGACGACAACAAGCCCCACGATCAACAGCATAGTACCTTCTCGCTTCCCAGACTGGCGTCGGCCGGGGCATGAAGGGCTCATGCTGGCGCGCCTCAGCCATGGGCACGCACGCGCGGATCGCTCCCGGCTCCTGGTGGATGATAGCTCTACTTGGGGTTTCGGCTCCCGGCGGGCCATCCTTAAGCCTGTCGGAGAGGCACGGCTCTTGGACAACCGCGCGAGCGAGGCCGTTCGTGGATCCAATTCGCACACGCGAGGAGCAGGCCCACGGTGCTGGGGGACAAAGCGACCCGTGAAACGGTCATTCAGAGCGCCGCCGGCGAGCGCCGGCGGCGCGGGGCTCGATTCCGCGTCCTATCCCTGGACGCTTGCCACCTTCTCGACCTGCGCGCACGTCCGCTGGGCGAGTTCCGAGAGACGCGTCTCCGAGAAGCCGGTGACGATTGAGTGGAGACGGTCGTTGAGGGGAGCGACCCAGGCCTCGGGAAGTGCGTTGGCGCCCAGAAGGGTTCCGAGGACGGAGCCCGCCGTCGCGCCGTTGCAGTCGGTATCCCAGCCGGCCATGACGGCGATGCTGATCGTCTTCCCGAACTCCTTCTGGCCGTGAAGCAGGCTCATGAGGACCACCACAGCGTTGTTGATGGTGTGAACCGGATGGTAATGCCCGTACTTCTCGCGGATCCGCCGGAACGTCTCTTCCCAATCGGACGATTCCTTGCTCCAGGCCAGGACGTCGCGCACGGCCTCGGCGAGCCGGCATTCTGCCGGGATCTCGGAGAGGCCGATGGTGATCACCTCTTCGATATCGTCCACGATAAACGCGGCAGAGAGCATGGCCGCGAAGAGCATCTCGCCGTAGGCGCCGTTCTTGATGTGCGAGACCTCGGCATCGGCATAGGCCATGGCGGCGGCGCGTTCTGGCTCGCCCGGATTGACCCAGCCCCAGATATCGGCGCGGATCTGCGCGCCGATCCATTCCCGATAGGGGTTGTGGTAGCGCCCTGAGAGGGGCGGTTCGATCCCATTCACCAGGTTGCGGTAGGCGACGCGCTCGGCGGTGTACACCATGTGGTAGGGAAGATGCGCTAGCCATTGCCCCGCGATGGCCGCGGCATTGGGGCAAGGCCCGCTCTCCTCCAGCGTGTGCAGGCCGAGGATCGGGTAGTCCATGTCATCGTCGCGGGGCATGCAGGTGATGTTACCGCGCAGCCAGGAGGTGGCGTGTGGGGGATAACCGAGGCCGCGGTCATTATCCGGCACTGGAGGGAAGTAATCCGAAAGCGGCCAAGCGTTGCAGAAACGCAGGGTCTCCTCGATCTCCTCCTTCTTCCAGCCCTCCACCGGCTTGCCCAGGAGGCACCCTGCGGCCCGACCGAGCCATCCCCCGTAGATGCGGTCGAAAAGAAGGTCCGGCGGGAGCCAGACGGGCAGGCTACGCGGGCCCTCGGGGCGGAGCATCTGGATCTCCTCCAGGGCGACCGGCTCGGCATAGGGGAAGTCGGACCGGGTCACAGAAGTTTGCAAGCTGGCCTGCAGTGCCGGGAGGTGCGACGGGTCGAGGTTGCCGGCAGCAATGGCATCGAGCTGGCGCTCGGCGGCGTCCACGTCGGCGCCTTCCTCGCGCAGGCTGGTGATCTCCTCACGCAGTTGCCTGATCCACGCCTCAGTCGTCAGCATCGCGCGTCTCCTTCATCCGACAGCGTGCGCGGCGGAGAGGCCGCCGGGCTTCTGGATCTGGAAGAGGGCGCTCTGCGCGCGCGGCCACCTGGCGAGCGAGACTGGCCCGAAGCCAGCCTGTCTCCCGCGGGCCGGCGAAAACGAGCGCCGGGGCCGCCATGGACGGCGTTGGCAACGGCACGCATCGCATTGCCTCAATCAGACGCCCCTGAAGCAATTCGCTCGCCGGGTGGGGATCCCTTCTCGCTGCGAGGCGGTGGAGAGGACGAGCCCGCCAGGAGTGGAAATACTCTCAGTATCAGACAGATCTTCCCCGAGGAAGAGGTGAGGGCGCCCTCATGCCCGTCGCCATCGTGTTCTACGGGGATCTGGGCGAGGGAATAGGCGATGAAGCGCAACCGGAAGATACGAATCGGGGTGGTAGGGGGCCGTTTTGGCGCGACCTTCCAGTGGCACGAGCATCCCGGGTGCATCGTGCAGGCGGTGTGCGAGGGGAGAGAGGACCGCCGTGAAGAACTGCGGCGCGTTTATCGGTGCGACAAGGCTTACTCCACGCTGGACGAGCTGCTCCAGGACAAAGAGGTGGACGCTGTAGCCCTCTTCACGGCTGCCCCGGACCACGCGCGCCACTCGGTGGCGTGCCTCAACGCGGGGAAGCACGTCATGAGCGCCGTGCCGGCGGCGACCACCCTCGAGGACGCGGAGCTTCTCGCCGAGACGGTGCGCAAGACGGGGCTCACCTACATGATGGCGGAGACGAGCTACTACCACCAGGTGGTCATCTCCGCGCGCAAGTTCTACGAGGAAGGGAAGTTCGGGCAGATCTTCTACACCGAGGCGGAGTATCACCATGCCGGCATGGAGCCGCTCACGGTCAACCCAGACGGCTCGAAGACATGGCGTCATGGCCTGCCGCCGATGCTCTATCCTACGCACTGCACCGGCTATCTAGTCGGGGTCACGCGCGAGCGCCTCGTCTCAGTGATGTGCCTGGGATGGGACAGCGGCGATCCGTTCTACAAGCCCAACCAGTATGACAATCCGTTCCAGTGCCAGACGGCGCTCTTCAAGACGGATCGTGGGAATGCCTTTCGCGTGTGCGTCTTCTGGTATGGCGCCCACCGTGGCACCGAGCGCGGGCAGTGGTACGGTGAGAAGATGAGCCTGTTCGGCCCGCATCCCAACGGCCTTGGGCCGGTCATTGTGCGTGCGAGCCAGGAGACGGAGCGCGATGACGCCGGCTTCATTCGCCAGTCACCGACCGTCGAGGCGTACGACCAGCCAAAGTGGTGGCAGACGGAGATGCTCCCGGAGCCGCTGCGCCATGATAGCGGGCACGACGGATCGCACACCTTCCTGACGCACGAGTTCATTGATGCTCTGCAGAACGACCGCGCGCCCGCCATTGATATTCGCGAGGCGCTGGCGATGACCGTGCCGGGGATCATCGCCCATGCCTCAGCGCTGGCGGGCGGAAAGCAGATGGAGATTCCGACGTTCTTCGACCGCTGCGTATAACCGAAACCGCGGAGGAGCGTCAGTCGCGCTCCTCCGCCAGCTCCTGAGCTGGCGTGGCGTCTGGCTTTTCCCCGTCTCTGCCTGCGGCGGTGGAACCTGCTGCCAGGTGGTGCGCGCCGACAGGCCGCTTCCAGATGCCGGCGTAGTAGAGCACCATGCCCAACACGGCGGTGGCCGCCGAGCTGATCAGAATCGCGTACCACACCCCATCGACGTGTTGCAGGCGGTTGGAGAGGTACGAGGCCAGGGGCACGCGCAGCAGCCACAGCGAGAAGAGGGCCGACCCGGTCGTAATCAGCGTATGCCCCGCGCCATTGAGCACCCCGTTGCTGATGAAGATCACCGTCATGAAGATGTAGCCGCTTCCAACGATGCGGAGGTAGCTGACGCCGAGGCGTATCACCTCCGAGTCGTTGAGGAAGATGCGCAGGATCGATTGGGGCACGGCTAGCACGATGAGCGTCGCCAGGATAGACATCGCCCCGCTCAGCACCATGCCCCACCTAAAGACATGGGGCACGCGGTCCAGCCGGCGCGCGCCGATGTTCTGCCCGACCATCGAGGTCACCGCCATGCTGAACGTCATCGACGGGAGAAAGGAGAGCTGATCGATGCGCATGGCGGCACCGAAGGCCGCTGTGGCGTTCTCGCCGAACGCGTTCACGAACCCGGTGACGAAGAGCATGCTAAGCGAGACGAGCGACTGGTGCGCGGCCGAGGGAAAGCCGATCTTCACCAAAAGCCCTGCCATGGGCCAATCGATGCTCAGACGGCGCCAGTCCGGCGCGACGACGTGCGATTTGATATGGAGGTAGACGAAGGTCGCCACCAGGCAGAGCCCCTGCATCACCACGCTAGCGACGGCCGTGCCGTTGAGCCCCATGCGCGGGAAGCCAAGCCATCCGAACATGAGGATGGGATCCAAAATGGCCGTCAGCGTCAGCGCGCTCGTCTGGAAGTAGAGCGGCGTCTTGGAGTCGCCCACCCCGCGGAGCATCGAGACGATCAGGAAGATGCCGATGTTGAAGGGGAGCGTCAGCAGAAAGATCCGCATGTAGCTCACGGCCATCGGATAGACATCAGGCGCTGCCTGCATCGCCTTCATGATGGCAGGCGTCAGCAACTCGCTCAGTGGCAGCAGGAGGAGGCTGATGAGAATCGCGAGAGAGGTGGAAGTCTGGACGACGTCCTTCAACCTGCGCCAGTCGCGCGCGCCGGCGCACTGAGCGACCAGGATTCCGCTCGCCATGGTGAGGCCACCGGCAACTGCGACCAGGACAAAGAAGGCTGGGAAGCTGACGGTGATGGCGGCCAACTCGCGCTTGCCGAGAAACTTTCCCACCCAGATGGCGTTGACAATGCTATAGGCGGTCTGGATCACGTTACCGGCCAGCATCGGTATCGAGAACGCGAGGAGAAGGCGAGGGATGCTCCCGGTGGTAAGGTCGCGCCCAAACTTATCGCCGGAAGCATGCGCCGAGTCTGCCATAGTTGGTGCCGTAATCCTTCCTTATCCGAACCGTCCCGCTCCGACAGGCATCTCCACCTGAGGCTGATCCGTCTGCCCGGGCGAGGTGCGAGCATGCACAGAATCTCATTCTATACCTTCGGGCAGGCATCGGTCAAGAGCTACATGCGGCCAGGCGGTTGAGGGGGGCGAGTTGCGGTGGAGCGTGGAGCTCTTGCCCGCAGGAGGCATCCCTACGGTGAGGAGAGGGGGTACAAACGCGAAGGCGGTCTTCGGGGCCGGACGATAGGGTGAAGCACCCGCGGGAGAGCTTTTTCGCGCGCCTAACCCGGCGGGTGCTTCGCCCCAATATTATGGCGGCTCACGAATGAACGCCGCGCCGTCGGATTAGCCCTTCAGGCGGAGTGCCGCCGCGTAGCGCTGGGCGACCGCGTCCCAGTTGATGACGTTGAAAACGGCTTTGACAAAGTCGGCGCGTCGGTTCTGATACTTCAGGTAGTAGGCATGCTCCCAGGCATCGATCACGAGCAGCGGCACGACGCCCCACTGCGTCAGATCCTGGTGCTTCTCCGCCGTCAGGATGACCAGCGAGTCGAACATCGGGTTGTAGGCGAGCACGCCCCATCCAGAGGCTTCCACCTGCGTGGTCGCGGCGATCATCTGCGCCTTGAACGAATCGAAAGAGCCGAAGTTGGCCTTGATCGCATCCGCCAGCGCGCCCTGCGGCTCGCCGCCTCCGTTGGGCCCCAAGTTCTCCCAGAAGAGCGTGTGCAGGATATGCCCCGAGCCATGGAAGGCCGCCTCGCGCGACCAGTGCTTCACCAGCGAGAAGTCGCCCGCCTCCCGCGCCTTGGCCAGCTCTTCCTCCGCCTTGTTCAGGCCATCCACATACGCCTTGTGGTGCATGTCGTGATGGAAATGCAGCGTCTGCTCGTCAATGTGCGGTTCCAGCGCGTTGTAAGGGTACGGCAATGGTGGCAGTGTGTGCTTCGGCATCTCTCAGCTCCTCCATCAACTCCGGTGGGGGCAGATCCTGGGTGCCCCGCCCGTTCCATGAAGTCTCGCCGCAGGCATCCAGCGCACCGAACCAGGGCGGCTCCTGGCCTGGGGTATCGGACCTTGGCCCTCGCCAGGCCGCCATGCCCCCCCGGCGCGCATTGACCCGCCAGTTCTAGAAACACACGGGTGAGCCCCAGAGTTCCACCCGCCTGGCAGGCGCTTAATTCTCTTCTACCCCCTTCAGGCTCCTCCTAAACAGGCGGGCGACCCTTCATCCGGGGTATCGAACGAAGGGCGCGGGCGAAAGGGCGCAGGCAGCCATCCGGACCTTCCCTGTCTCGGAATCCCAGGGGGAGGAGAAAGCCCGCAGGCGGGAGGGGGCGCCGCTACTCGCGCCCTCCCTCGCTCCAGGCTGCCAGCCGACGCATCGCGTCCACCTTGTCCTTATCGCCCAGGCGCGCGGATTCCACCGTCTGCCGCAACACCTGGATCGAGTGGTCGTAGGTACGACGGTCGACTGGGAAGGGGGTGCCATCCTTGCCACCGTGAGCGAAGGCGTAGCGGGCCGGGTCGCGCAGACTCGACGGCACGCCGTGGAGCAGCTCCGCGATCAGCGCGAGCGCGCGCACCGCCTTGGGGCCGACGCCCTGGATCTCCAGGATCTCCTGGAAGCTTCCTGGCGCGCGCTCATAGGTCTTGGCAAAGATGCGCTCCAGCGAATCGGGGTGCAGGTCGGAGACGAGAAGTTGGTGGTGCCGGGGCAGCGTAAGCTCCTGCATCCGGCGGATCTCCCGGGAGAGCTTCTCGGGATGCTCGCCGGCCAGTACGGCGGCGGTTTGCCGGGCGGCTTCCGCCTCCGCAGCGACCAGGTTGAGCACCAGCGACTCGCGCCGGGATGCGCACACCGCCGCGTGTGGCTCGCAGACGAAGGGGTGATCTGGCCTCCCCAGCCAGTGATACCGCCGGGCCCACTTCAGGTCGGTATTCATTCCCTGCTGGACAACGGCCCAATCTCCCTCGCGCGTGAAGAAGAAGCAGTGGTGGTAGATCTGGTAGCCATCCTGCACCGCGGTGCTATCTACCTTGGCGGACATGCGGCTGGCGTAGACCAGCTCTTCCCCCGGCACGGCGAGAGTGTGCCGCTCCGCGTGCGCGGCGATCTCCAGGGGAGTGCGCCGCGACACGGCGCCTTTTCCGCCCGCTACGAAGAGCCCCAGATCCGCCTCGCGGCCCTTTACTGCCTCTTTGAGCGCACCGCAGGCGGTGGTGGTCACCCCTGAAGAGTGCCAGTCGAAACCGAGGACGCATCCGAACGCCTGAAACCAGTAGGGATCCGAGAGGCGGCGCAGCACTTCTGCAGGCCCCCACTCGGTGACAATGTACTCGACCATGGCGCGCGACAGGCGCACCATGCGCGCGAAAAGCCACGGGGGCGCGTGCCCGCCATGCAGGGGGAGCCCCGCCGTTCCTGTTCGCATTGTCTTCAGCCTTCCAGGAAGTAAACCTGCCGCCGATGGATCACGCCGCGAGCGCGCGGGCGAGCGCCAGGGGCGAGGGCGCGACGGCCTCCACGGGCACGCCCAGCGCCTCCGCCATCTGGGAGAGCGTCATGTCGTCCAGGAAGCGCCCGGCGTTCAGGAGCACATCCGGCACATAGACGCGATTGGCCGGGCCAGCGGCGCGGATCGCCGCGAGGATATCGCCTCCGGTGAGGAGACCGGTCACGGTGATCCGCTCGCCGAAGAAGCGGTTGGCGACGGCGAGCGCCTCCACGCGGTGCCCGGTGATCCGCGATAGTTCCCCGGCGAGCGCCTCCACCATCGGATGGGCCAGCATCCCGGTCACCAGGAACACGCGCTCAGGCTGGGGTACGGGTTTCGCCGGTCGGCCTCGCAGCTGCTCCAGCTCGTCCAGGAAGAGCCGTGAGAGACCGATTCCATCTTCTGTCTGCGGAAACTCCTCATACGCATCCCGTGGCGGAAGCGGTTCTCCGGCCAGGATGTAGAACTCGTCGGCGGCGAAGACCAGGCGCGTACCGTGCTCCGCGAGAAACCGCTCGCGCCACCGCTCCAGGCGTGCCAGCGTCTCGCGCGCTCCCTCCGGGGTGACCGGCTCAAGAGCCGTCAGTCGCTCACGATAGCGCGTGAGTCCGACCGGCACGACCGCGATGGAGAGGACCTCCGGGTGCAGCGCGGCCAGGTCTGCGAGGGTTTGATCGAGGACCTCGCCATCGTTGAAGCTGGGGCAGAGGACGATCTGGCAGTGCATTTCGATCCCGGCATCGGCCAGGCGGCGCATGAGCGGGAGCACCTCGGCGTTGCCGGCGCAGCGGAGGAGGCGCGCGCGCGCTCCCGGATCCGTGGCGTGCACGGAGATGAAGAGCGGGCTCAGGTGCAGCCGCAAGATACGCCGGAGATCCTCCTCGGTGACGTTGGTGAGCGTGACGTAGTTGCCCTGGGTCACCGAGAGCCGATAGTCGTCATCCGGAATGTAGAGCGACTTGCGCATCCCCCTGGGCATCTGGTGAAGGAAGCAGAAGACGCAGGAGTTGCGGCACCGGCGGATTCCGTCGAAGACGCCCTGGGTGAAGGTGATCCCCAGGCCCTGATCCACCTCCTTATGGATCTGCACGCTCCGCGGCTGCCCGTCGCGCACCAGATCCAGGCGAGCGACCGTGTCGCTAATCAGGAAGCGGTAATCGATCAGATCGGCAAACGCCTCGCCATTGATCGCCGTGATCCGATCGCCCGGGCGCACGCCGGCGCGTTCCGCCAGGCTTCCCGGGGCAACGCACTCGACCACCGCCCCATGCTCATTCCACTCCGTCATACTGCCATTGTAACACGGCACGCGGCGCGGCGCAACCGCGGGCGGGCCGGAGCCGGCCGCGGGCGTGCCTGGCAAAGGGGTCGGGCGAAGCCGAAACATTCGCGAATGCCAGGTGTCTAATCTCTTGGCAAGGGCGGAATACGGGGTGGGGCGCCACGCCCGAACCCAGAAGCCGTCCGCCTCAGCAGCCTGGAGTGACGCAGCATGAAATGCAATGCATCGCTGGAGGAGCTATCTGCCTACGCCGACGGAGAACTCAGCCCCGCGGAAATGTCCGCGATCGAGGCGCACCTTGGCGTGTGCGACCGGTGCCGCAAGGAGTTGGCGTCACTGTGTGGGGTGAGCCAGGCGTTCCGGCTGGCGGGTGATCTCGAGCCGGGCCTCTCCGTGCGCAGGAGCGTCGCCCGCCGTCTGGCGATGACCGAGGAAGCGCCGGAGTTCACCTGCGCGCGGATGCAGATGAGCATCTCTGCGATGCTGGATGGCGAGCTGTCCGAGGAGGATGCGCTCATCCTTCAAGCCCACCTCTCCACCTGCTCGGCGTGCGCTTCCGAGGTCGCCTCGCTGGAGTGGGTGTCCGATTCGGTGCGCGCGCTTCCCGAGGTCGAGCTGCCGTTTGGCCTGGAGCGGCGGATTCGCACCGCGATTGCCCGGGAGGAGCAAGGCGTTTTCTCCCTGGGCTGGATGCGACGCCTCTTCCAGCCGCGGATGGCCCCGGGCATGGCGACGGCATTGGCGGGAGCCACGCTCGTGGTGGGCTTCTGGCTCGGTCGTCTCTATCCCCAGGCTCCCGGTACTGCGCCGGTGGCGGTGGCGCCGCCCGCGAAACCACAGGTCGCCACCCGCATGGTGGCTCCCAACACCACGATTCGCGTCACCGAGCAGCCTGCGCCTTTGCGCGCGAAGCCGCAGCGGCGTCCGGCGGCGCCCGTTCAGCGCGCGCCCGAGCCGCGGCGCGTCGCCGTCCGGACAGTGCCCGCGCCGAAGCCCGCGCTCGCGCGCCACGAGGAGGCGCGGCCTGCCCCTGCGCATCAAAGTGCGCACAGGCCGGAGAGCGCGCCTTCTCCCACTGCCGTAGCGACCACTTCACCACTTCCTATCGTCCGCCCGCTTCCCGAAGCGCCGCCGCCGGTCGTCGAGTTGCCCACGCCACCGGCACCCGCGCCCGAGGCCGTTCCCGCACCGCCCCGCGTTGCGGCGCGCGAGACACCCCCGCCCACCGAGGCCGAGCCGCTCCCAACCATCCACATGCCGGAGCCGCTTCGCGCGCGCAGCGTGCGCCATCCAGAATGGTGGCAGAGGGCACAGGACGTGGAGCAGGCGACAGCCGCTCTCAATGGCGACCCGCCGCGCAAAGCGGTGGTGGCGCGCATCATCAAAGCCTCCTTCTAGCATCTCTATAGCAGGAAAACCGGCGCACGAGGGGAATAGGGGAGCGCACGGGTGAAGCTTCACCGCGTGCTTACCGTGAGAAAGCGAGGTGCTCCCGTCATGAGATACCGCGTTCCTCTCCTGCTGGCAGCTCTCTTCTGCCTGGCAGCGCCCGTGCTGGGCGCTATCGACCGCCGGCCCGTTTACGACCGCACTTTCTTCGAGCCCACGGAGCAGGTGGTGACGCCGCACATCGCGTGGGCGAAGCCAAACGCGGCCGGACCAGTGCGCGCCCTCTTCATCACCCATCGCAACGCCATGCGCGAGGTCGTCGAGATTGCCCAGCGCCTCGAGATGAAGTACACCGTCTTCGCCGCCGAGGGGCCGGCGAAGTTCGGGGAGACGGGCCTCGGCGTCGATGCCGCGTGGCGGCTCATCAAGGGCAACTCCGCGGAGGAGCTACGGGCCGACCTTCTGAAGAAGCTGGAGAAGGAGTACGACGTGATCGTCGTGGCCAGCTTCCAGTGGGATCTTCTCCCTATCGAGGCGCGCTATGAGATCCTGAAGAAGGTGAAGGCGGGCACCGGCCTGGCCGGCCTTATCACCGGGCGCGACGAGTTTCTCGGGAAGCTGTTGCCGGAAACCTCGTTTGCCTGGAACTGGTCCGTCTGGAGCGGCGCCGCGGAAGGAATCTCGGACTACTTTGGGAAGGGCGTCTTCACCGGCCGCATTGATTACGAGACGCGGCGGTCCGGGGATGGGAGCGTGCGGATCACCTGCACCGAGGCGGTGAAGGGCAGCCGCGAGAGCCCCCGAGCGGGCTACTCGCAGACCAACATCCCGGTGGAGAAAAATACGCGCTATCGCTTCTCGGTGTGGTACCGAACTCGCGGCGGACGCGGAACGAGCATCTCGTTCCACCCTCTGGGCGGCCTTACTTTGGAGCCCTCCGACGAGTGGAAGCAAGCCACGGCTGTGATCGATACGAAGGATCACGACCGGTTCAATGTCTACCTGCTGGCCTACCACGTTGGCGATGTCTGGTACGATGACGCGCGCCTCGTGAAGGAGGGCGGGGATGGCACCAACCTTCTGAAGGACTCCGAGCTTGAAAAGCCGCGCAGCGCCGTGGATGAGCCTTTCCTTACGCGCGGAGTGCCCTACGCCGCCCTGCCGGCGTTTGCTCGCATCGCCAGCGCCCGTGAGTTTGGGGAGAGCGTGCTGCAGACGGGACAGTTCCGCCGCGGCCGGCTGTGCGTTCTTCGGGGTTTCACCCCGCCGCGCAATCAGGGAATGACCCCGGGGCTTTCTGGCAGCGCCCTCACCGCGTCTTCGCTTGACTATGATTATTACCTCTCGCTGGCTATCCGGGCGATCCTGTGGGCTGCCGGCAAGGTGCCCGCCGTGCAGATCGAAACTCCCGAGGCTCCCCGGACCGTCCTCCAGCGCGAGAGTGGCGGGCGCGTCCGGTTCACGCTTTCGGCATCCGTGCCCCAGGCGGATCTGAGCGCGCGCTTTGCCTTGCGTGCTCGCGATGGCCATGTCTGGGATACCCGCGAGGAGAAGCTGGCCGTCTCCGGCACGGCGTCGCTCGACTACGTGGTGCCCCGGGTGCCCGCGGGCGACTATTTCGTGGACCTCTGGGTGAAGCACGCCGGGAAGACGGTGAACTGGGCCTCGGCGGCGGTCACCGTGGAGGCGGCCGACCGCCTCTCCGAGGCGAAGATCCCGGAGAGCATCGCCACTGGAGAGCCGGTGACGGGGAAGGTGACGGTGACGCTGAAGACGCCGGGGGCGAAGCAGCTGCGCCTGCGCCAGTATGACAACTACGGCCGGCTGGTAGGCGAGAGGGTGCTTCCCGTGCCGACAGGGGGCGGCGAGGTCGCCTTCTCCCTGCCCGCGTCGCGCCCGCTGTCGCTCCTCCAGCACCTGGAGATCGCGCTCCTCTCTGCCGGGGAGCCGGTCGAGAGCGTGCGCCTTCCCTTCTTCTACCGCGACTTCTTCCCCCCACGCGACGACATCCGCTGGGTGATGTGGGATGGCATGGCGGGCGATTCCTTCATCGGGCGGATCATCGCGCGCGAGTTTCGCAAGGCAGGCCTCGATACCCAGTACACCGGGCTCTCCGAGTGGGCCATCCGCGAGAATATGTGGCATATCCCCTACGTGACGCGCTTCGTGGACCGGAAGACCGACTGGTACCAGGAGAAGCGCACGCGCACCCAGGATGACCTGGTTCGCGACCCGTGCCTGACCGACCCGGCGTATCGCGCGAAGCTGCGCGAAGATCTGCTGCAAGCCGTGCAGCGCGTTACGCGTTTCGGCACCGGCGAGTTCTCCCTGGGCGATGAGAACCATTTCGTGGCCGGGAACTTCGACCTGTGCATGTCGCCCACGTGCGTAGCGGATTTCCGCGAATGGGCGAAGCGCGAGTATCGGGGCGACCTGAACGCGCTCAACAAGGAGTATGGCACCGCCTACACCTCGTGGGAGCAGGTGCGTCCGGCGACGCTCGAGGAAGCGCGCAAGAGCGGGAACTATGCCCCCTGGGTGGATCACCGCCGGCACATGGAGACGGTGTGGGCTGGGATCCACCAATACGCGCGTGAGGTGATCCGAGAGGCCGTGCCCGGGGCGCGCGTCGGCTATGAGGGCTCGGATACCCGGGCCGGCACCTACCATGCCGCCGACTACTGGCAGATCATGCGCGCGATGGACCTGAACAACCTCTACTATCGCGACTTCCAGGGAGCGGCGGTGCGCGACTTCGCCGATCCGGGAACGCTGTATGGCGCCGGATGGTATGGAGGCTACGCAGATAACCGCAACGAGGAGTTCATGCGCTGGTACCCCTGGATGGTCCTCTTCCAGGGCACCAACTCCTACTGGGTGTGGATGGGCTGTGGCTCCGCGGGCGCCGTCATGGCGTTCGACGCATCGCTCTACCCGTTCTTCGCCGCCAACGCGGAGGAGATGCGCGAGATCAAGGGGGGTGTCGGCAAGCTGTTGATGCATGCCGAGCGCCAGCACGATGGCGTGGCGGTCTACTGGTCGCCCGTGAGCGTACACGTGCGCGAGTTCACCCCCGGGATGCCAGAGGCGGACGATGCGCTCAACTCGACCGTGCGCGTGCTCGATGATGTGCAGGTGCAGCCGCGCGTCCTCTCCTATGCGGAGCTGGAGAAGCTGACGCCCCAGCGCTTCAAGCTGCTCTTCCTGCTGCAGGCGCAGGCGCTCTCCGATGCCGAGGCGGAGGCAATTCGGCGCTTCGTCCGCGATGGCGGCATCGTCATCGCCGACCTGCGCCCCGGCGTGCGCAACGAGCATGGGACGGCGCGAGCGACGGGCGCCCTGGATGACCTCTTCGGCGTGAAGCAGAACGCGGATGCCCCCGACCTGAAGAAAGCAGAGCCCGAGCTGCTCCAGCCGGCACGGAAGCTGCCGCAGGCGGTGGTGGATGCCAGCCTGCGCGTGGCGGGCGGGAATGCCACTGGCCGGGCGGGCGAGACTCCGGTGATGATCCAGAACACCTTCGGCAAGGGGAAGGCGATCCTCCTCAACTTCTCGTGGGCCGACTATCTGGCGCGAGAGCGGACGGCAAGAACAGCCGGCGCCGACTACGCTTTCTGGCCAATCAACGAGGAGTGGCGGGCTCTGGTTCGCGTCCTCTGCGAGAATGCGGGTGTGGTGCCGCCGGTCTCGATGGCGCCGTCGCTCCCGCGCACGCAGGTGGTGCGCTTCCGGAGCGGGAACGCCGAGTATGTGGGCGTGCTTGCAGGGCTCCCGCGTGACCCCAACGCCTACACCGCCAAAGAGGCGAAGCTCCCCGCGCCCCGGCAGACGACCATTCGCTTCGGCCGTACGGCACACGCCTACGACGTTCGCGCAGGCCGCTACCTGGGGAAGGTGGATCAGGTGAAGACGCTGGTGCAGGCAGGGCGCGCCCGGCTCTTTGCGCTTCTGCCTTACGCCGTCTCCGAGATCCGGGTCAGCACGTCTGCCGTCTCGCTGGGTCAGGAAACGCGCGTGCGCGCGGAATGCATCACCGGTGGGAAGCCCGGCCGGCACGTCCTGCGGGTGCGGTTCATCGGCCCGGACGGGAAGGAGCGGCGCGAGTATCAGCAGAGCGTCGTCGCGGAGGGGGGCACGGCCGAGCTCTCGCTGCCACTGGCGTTCAACGACGCGCCCGGAACCTGGAGCGTGGTGGTCCAGGATGTCGCCACCGGCGTGACGGGGAAGGCCGCACTGCGGGTGACCGGCTCGCCGGCTGGGAGCGATTGGTCGCAAAAGGCCGAGGGTGAATGGTAAACCCTCGGGTGTCGACTCTGGGGCATGGAATGGCGAGTCTGTGATAGCCCGAACGGGATGATCGGCCCCGGCCGTGATGTAGGGGCGAACCTTTAGTGCTTGCCCTGGTTCCGGGGCCGGCCCGGTGCGGTCCGCAGTGCCCCAGGTTCCGTGACCGGCCCCCGAGTGGGTGACGCGGCCTGGCCCGGGTGGGTGCCCCGCGTTCCCGGCGGTGGGTGACCGGCGGGCATCAAGGAGGCCCATGGTGGTTGCAACAATCTATCGCGTGGCCTGCGGGGGAGGGCCAGGAAGCCCTATCGCGGGGTGGAGACGTGGAATGGGCGTCTTGGTCGGAAGAGTCATTCTCGCGCTCGTGGTTCTGGCGGTTTCGGAGCCCGCAATGGCGGCAGAAAGTACGCTCGAATACCCGCTCTACCGGGTGACCGTGGCGCCGCTCCTCGACGGGAAGATCGAGGGCGACCCGGGGTGGCAGGGAGTGCCAGTCGCCACGGGCTTCTTCCGGCTGGGCGGCGGCTACACCGCGGCGAAACAGACGGAAGTGCGCGCGGCCTGGGACGGGCGGGTGATCTATATCGGGATCCACTGCGAGGAGCCGGATATCGCGGTGATAGAGCCCACCGGCAAGGATGGCGGCGAGCTGTGGGCCGAGGACGGCGTGGAGATCTTCGTCCGCCCCGAGGGGGTGGCCGGGTTTCACCAGTTCATCGTCAACACGGCGGGTGCCCGACGGGCGGCCGGCCTCTCTGATGGCACGCTGGAATGGCAGGCAGCCGCTTCCCGGTCGGCCGATGCCTACACCCTGGAAGTGGCGTTGCCGCTGGCGCTCTTCGGGCAGCCGGTCCAGGCGGGGAGCGTGTGGCGCGGCAACTTCTGCCGCAACATCTTCACCACCCAATCCGGGGGCGACCGATTCACGACGTGGGCGCCTCTCGCGGCGAGCTTCCACGAGTGGGAGCGGTTCGCGCGCTGGCATTTCCGCGCCGAACCGCCCGATCCTGCGGCGGTGCGCCCTGTGGAAGCCCGTCTGAATGGCGCCTACCGCGCTCATTTGCGCGCCGAGGCGGCGCGTCTCTCCAGGCGCGGAAACGAGTACCTTCCGGTGCTGCGCAAAGCGATGCGAGTCCCCCGCTTCCAGGACCAGGCGGCTCGGCTCATCGGCGAGTGGGAAGAGGCAGCGCGCCTCAGGCGCATGGGCCGTCTCGCACCAGCGTACGAGCTTCGCCGGGCCGTCGCGACCAGCGAGCGCCTGGTGGAGCGCTCCTTTGCCTTGAAGTACGACTATCTCTTCTGGGAGCTGTTCGAGGAGTGACACGCGACCGGTCCTCTCGCCTTGACGAGCGACCGGTGATAGGGAAAACGCCCGTCGAGGGGGAATGCAGAGAAGAGTGAGCGGCGGTTGGTTGCCGGCATGTGGAAGAAGGGGCAAATAAGAGGCAGATGAGGTATCTACTTCAGGGCTGTGCGATTCTACTCTGGATGACCATGGCGGCGCATGCGGCGCCCCTCCCGCTAGTAGTGGAAGGGCGCTCGCAGTATGCGATCTACCATGCGCCGGACGCGCCGGATACGGTGAAGATGGCGGCCACGGAGTTGCGGGATTATATCCGCCAGGCGACGGGGGCGAGCCTTCCGATCAGCCAGCAACCGCGCGAGCCGATGCTCTCTCTGGGGGCCAATGCCGCGGCACGGGCGGCTGGCCTCTCCACCCAGGGGATCCCCCTCGAAGGCTTTCGCATCGTCACGCGCGGCCGGAACCTCTTCATTCTGGGCCCGGATACCGCTGAAGGCGAGCGGACGCCCGGTGGTGGCACGAGCGCCGGCACCCGCAACGGCGTCTACGCCTTCCTCGAGGAGTACCTGGGCGTCCGGTGGCTGATGCCCGGGCCTCACGGCGACTACGTGCCGCGGGCGGCCTCGGTCACCATCCCGGAGATGGACCGGACCGACGCGCCCTTCTTCCTCAACCGGCGCGTGCCCTACACCCAGGAAAGGCGCGCCGAGGTGAAGCAGTGGTGGGCCCGGCAGCGCCTGGGGTGGAGCCTCACCCTGAGCCACGGGCACAACTGGCACTCCATCCCGCCGGAGGCGTTCGACCAGCACCCCGACTGGTTCGCCGAGATCGGCGGGAAGCGGATTCCGCCCAGAGGCTGGTATAAGCTGTGCGTCACCAACCAGGGGTTGATCCGTGCTTTCGCCGAGGGGGCTATCCGCCGCTTCGATGAGAATCCAAAGGCGACGACCTACTCGCTCTCGCCTTCAGATGGCGGCGGGTGGTGCCAGTGCGCGGCCTGCCAGGCACTGTACGAAAAGGATCCAAACGGCGACCTCTCGGTGACCCCGGCGATCCTCACCTTCTACAACGAGGTGGCGAAACTGGTCGCCCGGAAATACCCAAACAAGCTGCTGGCCGGCTACGTTTACGCGAACTACGTCTTCCCGCCCAGCAAGCCGATCCGCCTGGAGCCAAACCTCTTCCTGGTCTGGGCGCCGAGCTTCGATTACGGCTTCACCCTCTACCGCCCGGAGCTGCAAAAGCAATGGGACGAACTGGTGGCGCAGTGGCGCGCGGTGACGGACAACATCTCCTATTATGACCTTCCGAACTGCGTGCACAACGGTGCGGGCGCGCCCAACCCGCCGGGACTGAAGATCCTGAAGTTCCTCTATCCGCGGCTAAAGCAGGCGAAGATGAAAGGCGTCTACGTCTACGGCAATCCGGCATGGGGACACAGCGGGCCGATGAACTACATTCTGGCCCGGCTGGCCTGGAATCCGGATGCCGATATCGACGCGCTTTTCAACGAGTTCTGCGAGAAGGCCTACGCCGAGGGCGCCGAGGAGATGAAGCGCTTCTTCCATCTGCTCGATGCAGAGACGGAGCGCTTCTTCATCGCGAATACGAAGGAAAGCTATGTCCTCAGCGAGGCGCGCATGCGCGACGTCTACGCGAAGAACTTCCCGGAGATGGAGCGCCTCTACCGTGCCGCTATGGCGAAGGTGCGCGATGCGGAGGCGAAGGCGCGCCTGGAGATGCTCGGGCTCAACCTCTCGGTACTCCATTGGAACCTGCGCCAGCGGAAGATGCTCCCCCAGGCAACGGCGTCTACCTTCCATATGGAGGATGCCGCTTTCTTCGCCCTGCTGAGGAAGCATTCCGACTCACTCGCACTCGCGCCATCGGCCATGTCGGCCAGGCCCGCCGTCGTGGAGCGCCCGCTCTCCGTTCAGGTCCCCGCCAAGCTGGCTCATCCTTCGCCTGTCACTCCGTTCCTTTTCCGGGGCGACCAGCATCTGGTGCTCCGGCCCAATGGGAACGAGCCGGTGAAGGTCTCCTTCCACTCGATCACCACGCGAGGCACGTTGCTCCACTACGCGCTCTTTGCCGCGGATGGTGCGGAGGTAACCCGCGGGCTGGTGGGCCCTGAGACACCGCTCGTGCTCGAGAATCCGGCCTCGCCGTACTACCACCTCTACTTCTCGGCCGGCCACGCCACGTTCGGGCTCGCGGTCGAAGGGGCTGCGTGGGCCGCGAACGGGCATATGAGCGACCAGGGGCTGCACTTCCTCGGAAAGGTCACGCCGGTCTACTTCGAAGTGCCTCAGGGTGTGGCCTCGTTCCAGCTCTCGCTGGGGGCAACACCTCCTGGTGAGACGGCGGTTGCCACCCTCTACGCCCCGAATGGGCGCGAGGTGGCCCGGTTTGATTGCACCACGATCCCCGTGGACCGGAAGCGGATCACGGTGCCGGCCGGTGGCGCCGGCTTCTGGAAACTCGTCGTCGAAGAGGCGCCCACCGGAGTGATCGATGACGTCTGGATCCTGGCGAGCCCAGAGATCCCCGGCTTCTTCTCCCTGGCGCCCGACCAGGCGCTGAGTGTTCGCCCCCACTAGCCGGGCGGGCAGAGAAATGGGCAAGGGCGGGATGCGTGGCCGCATCCCGCCCTCGGCCCGGTGAACATCAACCCCTCGTCAGTAAGAGTAGGTCGCCTGCAGGTAGCCCCAGTCCGAGTCCGTGGCAGCCGCTTTCTGTCGGGTGATGTAGGAGCCGGCGAAGAAGTGGCCGTACCCGGCGGAGAGCGCCGTTCGCGGGCCGAGCCGGTAATCTACCTGGAGATCGATCTCGCGCCCGACGTGTCTCCCGGACCGCCCGCTCTTGTCTTGCATCCGCAGCGCGTTGGAGCCATACCAGCCATCTTCCGCCGAGGCGAGACGCATGTCGTGGTAATCGACGGCGACCCGCAGGCGGGGCAGGGGATTCACGGAGAGCGACGCGCGCAGGTTGCGCAGGTTGCGCCAGGCGAAGTAATCCATGATCCCATAGTAGGGATGGGTGGTGGGATAGAGAGGATCGAAGGTCTTGACGACAGGGTCGTCCGGGTTGCTATCGCCGGGGCTGTAGGCATACTCCACGCCGATCCGCGGTGTCCAGGGCGCGGTGAGAGTATAGCCGGCGCTGAGGACCCCAGCGTGCGCCTGATGCTTCCTCCCCTGCTGGCGTCCTGTCTGCCAGGCGAGCTCCGCCATCCAATCCACCCGCCCGGGCGCGGCCGGAGTGCGCACCCGGCCGCCATAGGTCCAGAGGTTGCCATCACGCCAGCGCAGGAGGGCGTAGGCATCCTTGACCGTCTTCTTGCCGCTGCCGGAGGTCATGTAGAGGCCGTGAAAAGAGCCCTGCGGCGGGTTGTTCCTGGGCTGGTAGCCCTTGGTGACGACATTGGCACTGAACAGATCGAGGGTGTAGGGGCCCGCGCGGTGGGTGAGGCGCACGGCGTCGAAGGTGCGCGCGGAGTTGCTCCACCCGGAGTCGCTCACCAGGCGCTTCTCACCAAAGGCGATCTCCTGGCGTCCTACCCGCAGGGAAGTGCCCTCCTTGCCACCTGGGAAGTCCAGGTAGCCCTGGTGGAGCGTAGTGAGATTCGTGACGCGCTGCGACAGATCGCCGGAACGCCGGACATCCTGCAACTGCGCGTAGGCAGTGAGGCCCGGGGAGAGCCGGGCGCCCATGCCCAGGCGAAAGCGGGTGAGGTAGCCGGTCTGGCCATCGTCCTGGGCGGCATCAAAGTCGTTATTGCCTCGTGCCTCCACGCGGTGGCGCCACTCAATATCCATGCGCACTCCGGACGCGATGGGGCCGGCTTGCGCGCCGGCGAGCGGTATCAACAGGGCGAGCGCGGAGGCACTGGCGACCACGCTCAGAAGCACTCCATGGCTGGACTTCTGTCTCATATGACGGTCTCCTCTCCGCCTGGTGCCGCGTGGCGTAAGCGTATGTGGCGTGATGGAGCGCGGGATCTTCCCGTGTGGATGGCGCGCGGAGGACACGCGGAACAGGCCAAATCATCTCCCCAGTATAGCACACGCGCCTGTCTTTCGGTGCCGGGTGAATGTTAAAAGGATGCTAAGCGAGCGGCTGGAGGAGGTCCGCCATGATTCATAGGCGGCATGCGGCTCTAGGCGTGCCTAGAGGCTGTGCTTGGGGAGCAGACGTCACGGCGCTTCAGTGCCATCCGGTCAGTCGACAAGAAGCGGCTGCATCAGGGGTTCGGCCTCTCCTCTACCTGCCCCGCGGCCGCGGGGCCCTCTTCTGGAGCCATCCGCTGTCGGATGCAGCGATCTAGAATGGCGATATCCACCGGCTTGGTGAGGTAGCCATTAAAGCCGGCCTCTCGTGCGCGTTCCAGATCCGGAGGGGCATCGTAGCCGGTGATGGCGAAGGCGGGAACCGCGCGCATGGAGGGGAGCTCGCGCGCACGGCGCAGGAACTCGTAGCCATCGATCCCGGGCAAGCCGATATCGGTGACGATCACCTCGGGATGCTCATGCTGGAGCCACTCGAGCGCAGCCTCGCCGGTCGCTACCGCGCGTACTGTATGCCCGAGGGCCTGTAGCTCCTCCTTGAGAAGCGCGCAGGTGTCGGGATTATCTTCAATCAGGAGCACGCGCGCCTCGGTAGGGTGCTGCGGTGGCTGCGAGGCGGAGGTCTCTCCCGGGCTGGGGATCAACGGCAGTTCCACGGTGAAGCGGCTTCCTGTGCCGGGCCCGTCACTCTCGACCCGGACGTTTCCGCCATGCAGCTCGGTGATCGACTTTACCAGCGACAGGCCGATGCCCAGGCCCGCGGCCCTGCGCCCGGCTACCTCGCCCTGCTGAAAGATGCCAAAGAGTTGCGGGAGCAGGTCGGGGCTGATCCCGATTCCGGTATCGCTGACGGTGATCCGCGCCATCGAGTCCGACTTCTCCAGGATGACGCGCACCTGGCCGGGGGATGGGGTGAACTTGATCGCGTTGGAGAGGAGGTTCATCACCACTTGCTGCAGCCGATCCGGGTCGCCATGCACCCACAGGCCCGGCTGGAGTTGCACCTGTAGGTCGAGGCCGGCCTCTTCCGCATCGCGCTGCTGGGTTTGAACAGCGGCTTGAACGACATTGTCGAGTAGGGTCGGCACGCGTTGCAGGCGCATCTTCCCTCGCTTGACCCGCGAGAGATCGAGGAGATCGTTGATCAGCCGGGCCTGCAACTTGACGTTGCGCTCGATAATGGCCACGGTGCGCTGCACCCGCTCTTCCTGTGGTGCCACGCGCTTGAGCACCGCCGCACCGGCGAGGACGGGCGCCAGGGGGTTGCGCAACTCGTGTGAGAGCACCGCCAGAAACTGGTCCTTGGCCGCGTTGGCCGCAGTGGCTTCCTCGTAGAGGCGCGCGTTCTCGAGGGCGCCGGCAGCGCGCTCGGCGAGGGTGGTGGCCAGCGTCACTCTGGCGCCATCATAGGAGCGCCCCGATTCCGCCATGAAAAGGGCGATGATGCCGAGTAGCCGCTCTCTCGCGCGCATGGGGACCACGAGTGCTGAGGTAGCGCCGATCTCGCGCACCGCCTCCAGATGTTCTGGGCTGGTGGCGAAGGTGTGCAGATGACTCTCTTGCAGTGTTGGGATGACTAGCGGATGGCCTTTACGCAGGCTCTCGAGATAGGATGCCGCCTGGTGGATGGGCGGCGTCGGCATCGCCAGGAGGCGCTTTGCAAGGTCGGCCCTCGCCGGGTTGGCATACTCCAGAGCGGTGCGATGCGCGTTGCCGGTCTCGTCGAGCGCGTAGGCGATGCACCAATCGCCCAGGATCGGCACGGCAAGCCGGGCGAGCGTGGCGAGCAGTGCCGTCGCGTCGAGCGACCCGCTGAGGGCCTGCATCGCCTTTGCCAGGAAGCGCTCGGCCTCCGCCATGCGCTTCTTCGCGGTGATGTCGCGGTCAATGCCACGATAGCCGCGAAACCGGCCGGACTCGTCGAAGATGGGGGTGGCGCTTGCTTCCAGGATGACAATGCTTCCATCCTTGCGATAGTAATGGTTCTCCTGGCCAGAAAACGCCTCGCGCCTCGCCGCGACCGCACGGAACTGCTGGCGCACGCGCTTTCCCTCTTCCACGGGCATGAAGTCAAACGGGGTCTTGCCTACCACCTCCGCCGGGTCATAACCGAGGAGATCCCTCACCTTCGGGCTGGAGTAGGTGAAGACGCCCTCGGCATCCACCTCCCAGATCCAATCGCTGATCCTCTCGACGAGCATCCGGTAATTCTCTTCGCTGGCGCGCAGCGCCTCATTGGTCCGCTTCTGCTCCGTGATGTTCCGAACAACGGCAACCGCCTGGCGATTCCCAAGCGGAGACAGCCGCATCTCGAAAACCTGGGGCTCGCCCGCGATCACGAGCGGATACTCGGTGCGCGTCGTCTTCCCGGTCTCTAGCGTCTCCTCAATCGCTTCCTCCACCTGGCGCACCGCGTCCGGCGGGAGGACGTCGCGGATGCGTTTCCCGAGGAGCTCCTTCACGGGGAGGTAGAGATCCGACGGCTTTCCGGCGCGGATATCCAGGTAAGTGCCCTCGGCATCCACGCGGAAATAGAGGTCTGGCAGCGCGCGGAAGGTGGCGTCCAGCTCGGAGGTGCGCTGGCGGAGCTCCTCCTGAAGCCGCTTCACCTCCGTGATGTCGATATGCGCCGCGAGCGCCCCACGGCCCTGGGGCATTGGCACCAGCCGCAGTAGGAACCAGCGCATCACCTCGCCACTGGGACAGGGGTATTCCAGATCGAATCCCGGACACTTGCCGGCCAGGACGGCGCGCAGGCCCTCGTAGCATCGGCTGGCGCCCTCCGACCAGGCCCCGGTGGCGCGCCGGCACACCTCCAGGTAGCTCGCGCCCACGCCGGTCTTGGCGGGGTCACCCCCATTCTCCTGGCGGAAGCGCTCCCAAGCCTTGTTCACGCGGGTGATCACGCCGCGTTCATCGATGACGGCGATACTGGCGGGGATGGTGTCGATGATGAGGTTTGTCGCCTCGTCGCTGGCGCGGAGCGCCTCCTCCATCTGGTGGCGTTTGGTGATATCCATGACGGTCACGCCCACGCCCTCCACCTCGCCGGCGCGATTCCTGGCGGGATAGTAGCTCGATAAGAAGTGGATGATCTGTCCGGGAGCCTTGGGGTGCTGCATCGGCAGCTCCAGGCCCACGGCCGGCTTGGCTGTCTCGATCACCTGTCTGAGGATAGGGGCAATGTGGCGGGCCTTGTCAGGAATCACTTCATGAATGCTCCGGCCCAGGTGCTCCTCCACAGAGAGGCCATTGTAGTCAGCCAGGTACCGGTTGATCCGGACGAAGCGCAGATCGCGATCCAGGAAGGCGAAACCCACCGGCGCCGACTCCAAGAGCAGTTCGAGCTGTGCCAGCTCCTCCTCGCAGCGGCGCGCGCACTGTATGGCTTCCGCGTCCTCGTCTTCACCCTGCGGATGGTGTTCCATCATACTACGCTACCTGCTATCCACCATTGTGGCGCGACAGGGCACCTGCCCAGAGACAGACGCCAAGGGGTTCGGGCGGGTACGCTGGCAGGATAGAGGATTATTCCCAACGCGGGGGATACCCAAACCCGTGAGGTTGCTAGGACCGGATCAAGCGTTGGCCTCTACCTCGCGCCAGGCCTCCTCGGCCCTGGTGACCATGCTATCCACCACGCGAAGCCCATCCTCCCAGAATGCGCGCTGCGAGATATCGATGCCGGCCCCGGCCATCAGGTCGGCGGGGCGCTTCGAGCCGCCTGCGCGCAAGATATCAAGGTAGCGGGGTACGAACTCCTGCCCTTCACGCTGATAGCGAGCATAGAGCGCGATGACCAGAAGCTGCCCAAAGGCGTAGGCGTAGACGTAGAAGGGAGTGTGGATGAAGTGGGGCACATACATCCACCACACGCGATGTCCCTCGCCCATCGCCACGGAATCGCCAAACATCGCTTGGATCGACTCCTGCCAGAGGGCATTGATGCGGTCGGTGGGCAGTTCGCCGTGCTCGCGGCGGGCGGCATGAAGGCGCTGCTCGAAGCGGTACATCGCGGTCTGGCGGAAGACGGTGGCGAAGATGCCTTCGATCTGCTCCGTCAGGAGGGAGAGGCGGTCGTGCGCCGGAAGATCGCGCGCAAGCAGGGCGTCGAAGGTCAGCATTTCGCCGAAGACGGAAGCGGTTTCCGCAGCAGCGAGCGAGGGATGGTACTCGAGGAAGTGCTGGCCGGTAGCGAGGAGGTCGTGGATGCCGTGGCCCAACTCATGCGCCAGGGTAAGCACGTCGCGCTGCTTCCCCAGGTAGTTCATCAACACATACGGGTGCCAGTCAGGGGCGATCCCCATGCAGAACGCGCCGCCACGCTTGCCCGCGCGCACCTCCGCATCGATCCAGCGCTGGTCGAAAAACCGCCGGGCCAGATCGCCAACCGTTGGGGAAAAGCGGGTGTAGGCATCGACGACGATATCGCGCGCCTCCTCCCAGGGCGTAACACTCTCCTCCGGGAAAAGGGGAGCATAGCGGTCGTAGTGATAGAGCCGGTCCAGACCGAGCATCTCCCGCTTCAGGTGGTAGTAGCGAGCGACCGTGCCGAAGTGATCCACGCACGCATCCAGCATCGTATGCACGGTGTCGGTATCCACTTCGTCGCTCAGGTGCCGCGAGGCTTCCGGGTGGCTGAAGCGGGTCAGGCGGTCATCTACTGCCTTATCATGCGCCAGGGTGTTCGTGATGTAGCTGAAGATCCGGGAACGCTCCTCCAGCCCGGCTGTGAGCGCCGCCGCGGAAGCAGCGCGCACCGCGCGGTCGGCATCATGCTGCTTGTCGAGGATCTCGGAGAGGTTCATCTCCTGGGTCGCACCATGGAGCTCCATCTTGAACGTGGCGGCACCAATCGTCTCGTCGAAGAGGCGTTGGAACGCCGAACGCCCGGTGATCGACTTCTCCAGGAGGATCCGCTCCTCCGGCTCGGTCAAGCGGTGGGGCCGCTCGCTGCGCAGATGTTCCAGATAGTGGCGGTACTCGGCAACGGTGGGGTCTTCCAACAGCCGGGCGAAGTGATCGTCCGGAAGCTCTACGATTTCGAGGGAGAAGAAGAGGAGCTGGCGCCCAATGGCGACTTCACGCTCTTGAACCAGCTGAACGAGCGCGCCATGCGCGGGGTTGAGGCTGTCGGCGGCGAAAACGAGCTGGGCGAACGCGCTGGGGTTCTGAACATCCCGCTGAATCGCCTCGTACTCCACAAGCGCCGCGGCGAAGTCAGGCGGGCTAAGCTGCCCGACTTTGCCCCGGTACGCCTCGGCGAAGCGCGCGGCGCGCGCATCCAGACGATCCAGGTCGGCGGTGAGCTTTGGGTCCTCTACCCCTACATAGAGATCCGATAGGTCCCAGGTCACCGGTGTGGTCATTGGCCCATCCTTTCCGCAGCCCCAGACGCGGGCTCAGGCGCGAGAGTGGCCCGCAGGAATCGTGCCGCTCTTGCGCGATAGTGACGGCGCGCCCCTCCAGGGAAGGCGCTCGCTCTCCTCACCAGTGTACACGGTGGAATCGCGATCGTCAAGGGCCACGATACGGCGCGCCATCGGCGGCAGCGATACCACGGATGAAGGGCGCCGGCCACGGATGGGGGAGCGCGGCGCCGATACTTACGCCCGCGCGGCAAGGCGGCGAGCCTGGCGGGCGCGTGCCTCCTCGGCGCGAGCTTTCTCCTCCGGCGTTTCGAGGAGGAGGGGGGGAACAGGAACGGGTTTCCCCTCGTCATCGAGGGCCACGTAGACCACATAGGCGCGGTTCGTGAGCACCCGGCGGTCGGTGCGGATCTCCTCGGCCTCCACGCAGACCTCCACCTCCATCGAGGTGCGCCCGACATAGGTGAGGCGCGCGTTCAGCGTCACCAGATCGCCGATATGAACCGGCTCGAGGAAAGTGAGCGAGTCCACAGCGACGGTGACGGCGGGACGGCGCGCATGGCGCATGGCACACAGGGCGCCGGCCTCGTCGATGAGGCGCATCACCACGCCTCCATGCACGTTGCCGAGGTTGTTGGCGTGCTCTGGGTGCATCAGCTGGGTGAGCGTTACCAACGATTCGCAAACACGCTTGCCTTGCACGTGGGTCTCCCTTCGTCTGCTCATTCTACGCCGGCCGGCGCCGGCCTGTCAACGACCTCATCGCGCGGGACGATGCGCGAGCAGGCGGCGACGCCTCATGCGAGTAGGCGGTTGCCCGCGCCGTAGGGCTTGCCTGATGGTTCTGATGGCGGTATAATAGGAAAGACCACAGGCCGGCGGAAGCCGGCACGAGGTGCCCAGGAGACCACTCTTTCACGGATGGCAACACCGAGATGCCTGCCGTGGCGCGCAATTTACCCACCCCATCGTGGCAGGCCGTCGTACGCGCGTCGGGAAGCAACATGGAGCGGTGTTTAGACCGGGCGCGGAGTGGCGATGGCCGGCCTGGGCCGGCCCCCCAGGGTTGATCGGATCGCGCCGATACTCCGCGCATGCGCGGTATCCACTGTTCGCATAAGGGATGGGAGGACGGAGTCTATGGCAGAACCCGTGATCATGACTGCCGCCGGGAAGGCGAAGCTCGAGGCCGAACTGGATGAGCTGGTGAATGTGCGTCGTCCAGCGGTGCTCCTGCGTATCCGCGAGGCCAAGGCGCTCGGAGATCTTCGCGAGAACTTCGATTTTCAGGATGCCAAGCGCGAGCAGGCTTTCCTTGAGGGCCGAATTCAGGCCTTGAAGGAGACGCTTGGGCGCGCGCGCGTCGTCAGCGAGGAGGAGATGAACTCCGAGGGCGTCGGAATCGGCTCCACCGTCGAGATGGTTCACCTGGAAACGGGAAGCGTGTGCACCTACACCATCGTTGGGGCGGTGGAGGCAGATCCCGCGAAGGGGAAGATCTCGAACGCTTCTCCGGTTGGCAAGGCGCTCATGGGCCAGACCGAGGGCGCGACGGTGACAATCACCACTCCGCGTGGTGTTCAGCAATACCGCATCCAGGCGATTCGCCGGAACCACGAGACCACTGCCGTCGGTTGATAATCCGGGCGGGCGAGCTGGTCTCGCCGCGCCGGCCTAAACAGCGCGGGCGAAAACACCCGCGCTGCTTGTGTCGCTCGAACGTAACTCCCCGCGCTGCTTGCGGGCGAAGCCCTACGGGCTGGGGCCGGATAGACCCGAAGGGCCTTTGCCGGGAAGCAGCGCGGGCCTCTACACCTGCGCCCGATCTGACCCGCGCATGGTGGGCCCTCCATGCACTGCCCTCGGCCCATTTCAGCGAGCAGCCGGTTTCCCACGGGGTTGACCTCCACACGCCCGCCGGGTATAATCAAATATATAATATACCGCCCATTGGCCCGCTGGGGCAGGAGGGAGAAGGGTCGGGCAGGCACCGGCCCGGACGCATATGAAGATCACCCACGTGAGGGCGATCCCGGTCAAGGGACGCCATTGGCCGCGCTTCCCGATGGTCTTCGTGGAAGTCGGCACCGACGAAGGCGTGGTCGGAATCGGCGAGGCGCTTGCGTTTCAGACCACCGGCGTCGTGCAATCGGTCGAGACGGTGGGCGAGTGGCTGCTCGGGGAGAACCCGCTGCAGATCGAGCGCCTCTGGGAGCGGTGCTTCCGCCGGGGGGCGGAGCTTTCGGCGCTGAGCGGCATCGAGATCGCCCTGTGGGACATCGCTGGCCAGGTGGCCGGCATGCCGATCTACCAGCTCCTGGGCGGGGCGTGCCACGACCGGATCCGGGTGTACGCCGACGGCTTCTTCCGCGGCGCCACTCCCACGCCAGAGAGCTACCGCGAAAAGGCGGCAGCCGCGGTGGCACAGGGCTTCACGGCGCTCAAGCTCGATGTGGACGACTTCCTCACCCCGGGCGCGCGGAAAGTCCTCATTCGCTGCCATGGCGATGCTCTCGGCCGGGGGATCGCCAACGCCGAGGTGCGTCGGGTGGAGGAGAGCGTCGCGGCCATCCGCGAGCATCTCGGGCCGGAGGTTGACCTGGCGCTCGACTGCCACTGGGCGTTCGACCTCCCCGGGGCGTTGCGCCTGGGTCGCGCGCTCGAACCGTATCACCTGATGTGGTTCGAAGACCCCATCCCCTCCGGCAATCTCGCCGCGTTGGCCAGACTGGCCTCGGAGCTCTCGGTGCCCATCTGCATCGGCGAGGCGCTCTGCACCCGCTTCCAGTTCCGCGAAGTGTTCGAGCGCGGGGCAGCCAGCATCATCATGCCCGACGTGGCGCGCGCCGGGGGCATCCTCGAGATGAAGAAGATCGCGGCGATGGCAGATACCTACTATATCCCTGTCGCGCCCCACGACATGGTCGGGCCGATCGCCACGGCGGCCTCACTGCACGTCTGTGCGTCCATTCCGAACTTCCTCATCCTGGAGCACCAGATGAACGACGTGCCCTGGCGTGATGAGCTGACCGACGAGCCGTTGGTTGTGCGAGACGGGCAGATGGAGCTTCCGACGCGGCCGGGGCTGGGCGTCCGCCTGAATTATGCCGCCGTGGAGAAGTACCGCGCGGAGTAACCGGCATCAGCGAACGGGGCTTCAGGGCTCGCGGATCCGAGGCACAGGATGGCGACCGCATGGCGGGCCTCTTCCTCCTGCTATGCAGGGCGCTTCTCTGAGGCCCGCGGGAGAGTAGCATGGAACGTGACGTTGTTCCCTTCATCGTGAACGGCCAGCCGGTGCGCACGGGCCGTTCCTTCCCGGTAATCAACCCTGCCACGGAGGAGCGCATCGCGGAAGTGGCGAACGCCGATAGGGCAAGTGTCGAGGCGGCGCTGGCGGCGGCGCGCGATGCCTTTCCCGGGTGGGCGGCCACGCCAATTGCAGAGCGCCGGGCGATCATGGATCGCTGCTGCGCCGTTCTGGAGCGGGAGAAGGAGCGCCTGGTCGATCTTCTGGTCGCGGAAACGGGAAAGCCGTACGACACCGCCGCCTACGGATTGAGCTGCCTGGTTGGCTCGCTCCGCTTCTTCTCGGAAGAGGCGCAGCGCGTGAGCCAGGAGGTGATCCCGGATCCCACGGGCCGCTTCCTCCACTACGTCCTGCGCCAGCCGCTCGGCGTGGTTGTCGGCTTGCTCGCATGGAACTACCCCCTCCTGAACCTGGGCTACAAGCTGGGCCCGGTGCTCGCCTCGGGGTGCACGGCGGTGATCAAACCTTCGCGGCATACCCCACTGGCGACGCTCGCCGCTGTGGAGCTACTGGCGGAGGCAGGCGTGCCCGCCGGCGTCGTGAACGTGATCACGTGCGATGACCACCGGGTCTCCAACGCGCTCCTCGAAAGCCGCATCCCGTCGCTCATCACGATGATCGGCTCGACGGAGGCGGGCGTGGAAGTGATGGCGACGGCGGCGACGAGCATCAAGCGCTTCTCGCTGGAGCTCGGGGGGAACGCGCCCGCGATCGTCTATCCGGATGCCGATCTCACCGATGCCGCCATCCGCATCGTCAACCTGAAGTTCAGCAACGCCGGCCAGGTGTGCGTTGCACCCAACCGCTGCTTTGTCCACGCGAAGGTGTATGAGGAGTTCCTCAGTCTGGCCGCGGAGCGCGCCGGCGCGATCACGCTCGGCAGCGGCAAGGGTCCCATGCCGATGATGGGTCCGCTGATGACCGCCGAGGCGCGGGATGCCGCCCTGGAGCTGGTGCGCGAGTCGCTCGACGCGGGCGCGAAGCTGGTGTGCGGCGGCCGCAAGCCGGAGCAGCCGGCGCGCGGCTACTTCATGGAGCCGACGATCCTGCGCGACGTGCGCCCGGAGATGCGCGTGGCCCGCCAGGAGATTTTCGGCCCGATCCTCGCGGTCATCCCCTTTGATGACGAGCAAGACCTCCTCGCCATGGCGAACGACACGGAGCACGGCCTGGCCGCATTCGTCTTCACAAGCGACCTATCCACGGCCCTGCGCGCCGCCGAGGGCCTCCAGGCGGGGAGTGTGTGCATCAATGAGCCGCACTTCGGGATCCACCTGCCGCACGCGGGCCAGAAGCAGAGCGGGGTTGGCATGGACCGCTCGTGCCATAGCCTGGAGGAGTACCTGACGGTGAAGCGGGTGAGCATCCGCAAGTAGCCGGCGCCGGACGGGTGGAGGAGTGCCATGGGCGACACAGGGGGCTTTCGATTGCTGGTCACCGCGCTTTCGCCGCGGGTGACGGCCCCGGATATTCTCGAGGAGTTCGAGAGGGCCGGGATAGAGGTGATCCTGGCGGAGTGTACCGGTTCGCTCTCGGAGGAACAGCTCTGCAAGCTATTGCCCGGGAACGATGGAGTGTGGGCCGCGCCGGATGCCTATACCGAGCGCGCGCTGGCTGCGGCCGACCGGCTGAAGATCATTGCGCGCTGGGGCGTGGGGATCGAGACGATTGACCTGGCGGCGGCGACGCGCCGAGGCATCGTCGTCACCAATACGCCCGGTGCCACCACGGAGAGCGTGGCCGACTACTCCTTCGGATTGATCCTGGACCTGGCGCGCCGCCTCACTGAGATGCACAACGCCCTGCGCGCCGGGCGCTGGGAGCGGCTTTGGGGCGTCGACGTGTGGCGCAAGACGCTCGGCATCATCGGCTTCGGGCACATCGGCCAGGGGATGGCGAGGCGCGCGCGCGGCTTCGAGATGACCACGCTCGCCTACGACCCCTACGCCCCGCCGGAGGCCGGCGCGGAGCTGGGAGCCGAGAGGACATCGCTGGATGACCTGCTGGAGCGCTCCGACTTCGTGACCCTCCACGCCAGCCTCACCCCGGAGACGCGCGGGATGATCGGCGAGGCGGAGCTGCGCCGGATGAAGCCCACCGCTTTTCTGGTGAACTGCGGGCGCGGCGCGCTGGTGAAGACCGATGCCCTGGTGCGGGCGCTGCGCGAGGGCTGGATCGCGGGCGCGGCGGTCGATGTGTACGACGTGGAGCCGGCACCGCACGACCACCCACTCCTCTCGTTGCCGAACTGCCTGACGCTGCCGCACAGCGCCAGTTTGACGCATGAGTGCGCCCGTATCATCAATCGGATGAATGCCGATGACCTTCTGGCCGTTGCTCGTGGCGACCGCCCGCGTTTTGTCTGCAACCCAGAGGTGTATGAAGCCGGAAAGGCGTGAGTATGGGAAAGCGTTGGAGTGCGGGGGCGCTTGAGGATGACACAGGGGCCCCCATACTCCGGGTCCCGTCGCTTCAGGCGCTCGCCCTGGAGCGAATCCGCGATGCGATCCTGGAGGGGCGGCTCCCGCCGGGAACGCCGTTGCGGATCAACGCGCTGGCGGCGGAACTGGGGATGAGCCCCATCCCGGTGCGGGAGGCGTTACAGGTTCTTGCCACCGAGGGTCTGGCCGTGCACCTGCCACACCGGGGCATGACCGTCAGCCCGTTGAGGGCGGAGGATGTGGCGCAGACGTATGAGGTGCGGGCGGTCCTGGAAGGCCTGGCTGCTCGCCATGCGGCCGGGCGGTTGGCGCCAGCGGTGATGGCGAACCTGCGGGCGTTGCTCGCCGAGATGGAGACCACGCACGAGTGCCAGGATCATGAGGCGCTCCTGCGGCTGGACCGTGCCTTTCACGCCTGCATCTGCGAAGCCTACCCCAACCGCTGGGCCAGCGAGTTCTTGCGCCAGATCTGGAACCACGCCTATCGTGTTCGCCGTACCTACCCGCGCTCGAAAGCGCGGCTCCGCGTGGTGCTTGGCGAGCATCAGGCGATCCTGGCGGCATTGGATGCTGGCGATGGCGAGCGAGCCGAGAACCTCGTGCGCCGCCACCTGGAGGGCGCCCGCGATGACCTGCTGGAGCGCCTACAGAGCGCCAGGAGCGCGGCCGCGTAGCCGGCCGGCGATTCTCCTCTCCGGGAAGGCAGCGGTCATGGCATGGCCGGGGGGAGAGCCAGCTAGCGAGGCGCGCGTGCCCGGAAGAGACACCATTCGCCGTGCCTCAGCAGAGACACTTCTATGGAGATCAGGCGCGATGGACGGCCCATCTCTCATTCGCCGAAGGAGTGGGTCACCGTGACGTGCGCACTCGCGCGCGCCTGGATCGAGGCATGGGTGCCTCGCACAACCCTGGACTGGGAGCCCAACCGTGTCTGTGTGCAGGATCGAGTTGCTGGGCGCGTTGCGCGTCCACTGCGCCGAACGGGAGATCACCCGATTTCGCACTCAGCGAACAGGCGCGCTGCTTGGCTACCTTGCCCTGAGTTACCCTCGCGCATGTATTCGAGACCACCTGGTCGAAGCGATCTGGCCGGACGCCGAGCCTGAATCGGGCCGGCATAACCTCCGGACCGCGCTCTCTTCGCTGCGCCGCCAGTTGGAGCCACCGGGGGTGGAGCCCGGCAGCGTTCTGGTCTGCGGGCGAAACCTGGTAGCCCTGAACCCCGATTCGGTAGCGACCGATGTGGCTCACTTCGAGAGTGCGTTGCGTCTGGCACTGAGGGTGGGCAGCGCATCCGAGAAGGTGCTGGCCTGGGTCGAGGCGATCGAGACCTACCGCGGCGAGCTGCTTCCGGGGCTCTCGGATCTGTGGGTCTTTGGCGAGCGACAGCGCTTGGCGGGGCGCTACTTCGAGACGGTCGAGCGGGTGGTGTCCTACTTCGAGCGGCTGCGTGACTACACCAGCGCGTTGGAGTATGCCTATCGAGCGGTGCGCATCGACCCGCTGCGCGATGAGTCGCATCGCGCTGTGATCCGGATCCAGATCGCGGCGGGACATCCGGACGATGCGCTGGCGTATTACCAGGAGTGGGAGCGCGTTTCCACTCGCGAGCTAGGATGCCCTCCCGCGGAGGGGACGCGCGCTCTGGTGGAGGGGCTCGAAGAGGCGGCCCGGCGCACGCGCGTCTCTCTGGCCGGCCGGGAGCCTGTCGGCATTGCTCGCGAGCACGACGGCCTGCCTTTCCCAGGGAGCGACGCCTCGGAGGCCTCGCCCGCGGTGCATCCCGACCGAGGCGAGCCAGAACCGCTCCCCAACGATACGGTCACTTTCCTCCTGGCCGACATGGCGGCGTGCGAGGTGGAGGGTGGGATGAGGCCGGAGCCCAATGAGGCGCTCGCGGAGTGCCGGCTGATCGCGCGCGCAGAGCTGGAGCAGCATGGGGGATGCGAGCTTGACGGCGAGGGAATCGTGGCGGTCTTCACCAGCGCGACGAGCGCGCTCCGCTGCGCCATTGCGCTCCAACAGGCGGCCAGGGCGCGACTCTGGCCGCTTCGGGTGGCTCTCCACACAGGGGATGCCACCCGCGTGGATGGCCCGGACCCACACGGTACCCCGGCCTGGCGCCAGGTGTGCCAGGTGCTACAGGCGGGAGGACGCGTCCTCCGCGCCATGCACGCGGGGCAGATCGTGTGCACGGAGGAGACCGGAATCCTCCTCCGGCGCTCGCAGTATCCCCCTGTTGAGCTGGCAGAGCTGGGGGCGTACTATCTCGCTCCCGGCGGTTCCCCAGAGCGGCTGTTCCTGGTGCGGGATGGGGCAATGCCTGGCGACGCGCTCCCGCCATTGCGCGCCGAGGCGGTCGTGACGCCGGAGCTGCCTGCGCCGCTCACCCGCTTCTATGGCCGGCGCGAGGAGATGTGCCGGTTGCGCCAGCTCCTCACTGCTCCCGATGTGCGCCTGGTGACGCTGACCGGCTCCCCTGGAATCGGTAAGACGCGGCTTGCCCTGGAGGTCGCGCGTGATCTCCTGGAGGCGTTTCGGGGCGCCGTGTGGTATGTGCCACTGGCGGAGATGCACGACGCGGGAGGTCTCCTCGACGCGCTGACAGATGCCCTGGGGTTGGATAGTTCATTCGGGGGCGACGCGCTGAGCCGGATTGTCTCCCATCTCGCCGGCCGGCGGGCGCTGTTGGTGCTGGATAACCTGGAACAGATGGGGAGCGCGGTGGGGCCGGTGATCGCGGCGCTCCTTACCCGCGTGCCGCAGGCGACGTGCCTGGTCACGTCTCGCTGCGCGCTGGCGATACCCGGGGAGCACCAGGTCGTGGTCCATCCGCTCCCGGTGCCAGCCGGGGAAGAGGAGCCGCAGGATCTGCTTCACTATGCCAGTGTCGAGCTCTTCCTGGACCGGGCTCAGGCCGTGCGCCCCGACTGCCAGGTTACCTCGGCCAGTGCCCCGACCATCGCCGCGTTGTGCGCACGGTTGGAGGGCATCCCACTGGCGCTGGAGTTAGTGGCCGCCCGGGCCGGAGTGCTGTCGCTACCCCAGATGCTCGCGCGCCTGGATGGGCTGCTGGACTGGCAGGCCAGCCCCGGCGCGTGCGCGACAGAACGCCACCGCTCGCTGCGCGCGGCGATCGATTGGAGCTACGGGCTTCTCTCTCCCGAGTTGCGGCGCGCGCTGGAGCGGCTCTCGGTTGTGCGCGACGGGTGGAGCCTGAGAACCACCCAAAGCGTCTGCGGCCAGGGCGAGTCGCTTTCGGAGAAGGAGTGCCTGGATCTGATTTGGGAGCTGGCGCGCCACTCGCTGCTCATCGCTGAGGAATGCTGCGGCGAGATGCGCTTCCGGATGCTCGGGGTGATCCGGCAGTATGCCAGCGAGCGCCTCTGGATGCGCGGGGCCGCCGAGAAGACGCGCCGGCGCTACGCGGAGTGCTTCCTCCGCCTGGCGTAGGAGACCGGCCCTGAGAGATATCCCCCGGTCAGGCTGGTGGCTCGCGACGGTTTACGCCCAGAACTTGCGGTCGAGGCTGCGGTACTGGATGGCCTCGGCGACGTGGGCCACGCGGATCTCGTCGCTCGCATCCAGGTCGGCGATGGTGCGCGAGAGCTTCAGAATCCGGTCGTAGGCGCGGGCGGAGAGGCCTAACTGCTGGATGGCGGCCTTCAGCAGCTCACGCCCGTCTTCGCCCAGCTCGCACCACTTGCGGATGTGCCGGCTTTGCATCTGCGCGTTGCAGTAGAGGCCCGTCTTCCGAAATCGCTCAGTCTGGCGTTGGCGCGCCGCTTCGACGCGCGCGCGAATCTGTGCGGATGACTCGCCGACCTGGGCGGTAGCGGTGAACTCATCCAGCTTCAGGCGGGGCACCTCGATGTGGATGTCGATCCGGTCGAGCAGGGGGCCAGAGATCCGCTGGAGGTAGCGCTGGATGAGCCCGGGCGAGCAGGTACACTGGCGCGTGGGATCCTGATAGAAGCCGCAGGGGCACGGGTTCATCGCGCTCACGAGCATGAACGACGCCGGGTAGGTGTAAGCGGCGGCCGCGCGCGAGATCGTCACCTGGCCATCCTCCAGGGGCTGGCGCAGGACCTCCAGGGCGTCGCGCCGGAACTCGGGAAGCTCGTCGAGGAAGAGGACCCCTCGGTGGGCAAGGCTCACTTCTCCGGGGCGGGGTACGCTGCCGCCTCCCACGAGGCCAACGGTGCTGACCGTGTGGTGCGGGCTGCGGAAGGGACGCGTGGAGACCAGCCCGGCGTTGTGCGAGAGAAGCCCGGAAACGGAGTAGAGCTTCGTCACCTCCAGCGCCTCTTCAACGCTCATCGCGGGCAGGATCGTCGGGAGCCGGCGCGCCAGCATCGTCTTGCCCGACCCGGGCGGGCCGACCATGATCACGTTGTGCCCGCCGGCCGCGGCCACCTCCAGCGCACGCTTCACGTGCTCTTGGCCTTTCACCTCGGCGAAGTCGTGCTCGTAGAGCGGCTGTATCAGGTGGCCATCCGGTTGCTCCACCACGAAGGGAGAGACGGCGTCCGGGTTCTCCAGCAGGCGCACCACCTGCGCCAGGTCGGTCGCCGGGTAGACCTGGACCTCGCCGACCACGGCGGCCTCGCGCGCGTTCGCTTCCGGCACGATAAGCCGCTTCTTCTTCGCGTCGCGGCACCCGATGGCCATGGGGAGGACGCCGTTGACGGGGCGCACGGTGCCATCGAGCGCCATCTCGCCGATGAACGCCCACTCCTCCAGGCCCTCGCTCTTCACCTGCCCGGTGGCGGCCAGGATGCCAATCGCGATCGGGAGGTCGAAGGATGGGCCTTCCTTGCGCGTGTCGCCCGGCGCCAGGTTGATGGTGATCCTCCGCCCGGCAGGGAAGTTGAGCCCCGCGTTCTTGATGGCGGCGCGGACGCGCTCGCGGCTCTCCTGGACCGCGGTGTCCGGCAGGCCAACGATGGTGAAGCCGGGGAGCTGCGCCGGGACGATATCCACTTCCACCTGCACGATGTAGGCGTCGATCCCATGGATGGCGGCACTTTCCACACGAGCGAGCATGGCCGTGTCCTCCTGGAGCGCGCTAATTGGGCCGATCTTCGCGCGCCCGGCACCAATTCCTTCTGTCAGAGAACTGCGTGTTTTCAGACGCGGTGGAGTGGGGCGTGCATGCCGGTCTGAGATTCCGATATAAGGAATCCGAAGCCTCGGAGGCAGGGTGCAACCCGGCGCGCGGCCTTCTCCTTGTGTCGGAATCTCAGTTGGCGGGGTTTGACAGGCACGCTCCATGCACCGCTGCTCGTGACGGCCTGGCATCTGGCCGCCAGCGGAGGGATGCGATGCGGATTGGGATCATCGGCGCAGGGATGGTGGGTGGGGCACTGGGCAAGCGATGGGCCAGCCTGGGGCACCAGGTGCTCTTTGGCGTGCGCGATCCAGCCGCGCCCAAGGTGAAGCAGCTCCTTGCCGACGCCGGACCCAACGCCTGTGCCGGCAGCGTCGCGGAGGCGGCGGCGTTCGGCCCGGTCGTCGTCCTCGCGGTGCCATGGAGCGCCGCCCGCGAGGCCATTCAAGCGGCGGGAGATTTGACAGGGAAAATCCTGATCGATCCGACCAGCCCGATAAAGCGCGATCTCAGCGGCCTGGATGTGCCGGAAGGCTCTTCGGCCGCAGAGCAAATCGCCGCCTGGGCCCCCGGGGCGCGCGTGGTGAAGGCATTCAACACTGTTTCGCACACGGCGATGACCGACCCGCGCTTTCCCGAGGGGAATGCCTCGGTCTTCTACGCCGGCGATGATGACGAGGCGAAGCGTGTTGTCGCGGAGCTGATCTCCGAGATCGGCCTCACGCCGGAAGAGTGCGGGCCCCTGGCGAACGCGCGGCTGCTCGAAGTGGTGGGCCTCCTCCGCATGTACCTGGCGGCCTATGCTCCCGCGAGCGTTACTGGCGTAGCGTTCCGGGTCCTCCGCCGCTAGGGGGAGAGCGCGTGACGGATCGGGAGCGTCGTGGTCCCGATCCGTCACGCATGCCGGTGAAATCCGCTGGCTGGCTCCGCGTTATGGCGTGGCCCAGGTGCCGTTTCGGAAGATCGGCACGGTGCCGTCTGCCGTCTCGCCATCGATCTCCAGATCGCGCGAGCCCACCATGAAATCGACGTGCGCAATGCTGTCGTTGACCCCGTGATGGGCGAGCTCCTCCTTGCTCATCGACGCGCCTCCCTCGATGCAGACGGGGAAGCCCCGCCCGATCGCCAGGTGGCATGAAGCGTTTTCGTCAAGGAGCGTGTTGTAGAACAGGACCCCGAGTTGCGAGATTGGGGAGTCGACCGGCACGAGCGCCACCTCCCCGAGGTAATGAGAGCCCTCGTCTGTCTCGATGAGGCCCTTCAGCGCGTCCAGGCCGGTGCTGGCGGAGAAGTCGACGATCCGGCCATTCTCGAACCGGAGAGAGAGGTCCTGAATCAGGACGCCGTTGTAGTTGAGGGGCATGGTGCTCCGCACGGTGCCATGGACGCCGTTGCGGGCCGGCACCGTGAAGACCTCCTCCGTGGGCATGTTGGGCACGAAGCAGACGCCTTGCGCGTTGCGCGAGCCGGCGCAGCTCAGCCACTGGTGGCGCTCGGGAAGCTCGATCACCAGGTCGGTGCCTGGCGCCCGGTAGTGCAGCCGGCGCAGGCGCTGTCGGTCGAGCGCCTCCGTTCGCTCCGAGAGCCGGGCGAGATGCTCGCGCCAGTTCGCCGCCGGATCTCCCCCAGAGATGCGCGCGGCCTGCAAGAGGGCGCGCCAGAGCGCGTCCACGCGCTCAGCCTCGGGGAGCTGGGGGAACACCTTGTTGGCCCAGGCCCGCGTAGCCGCGCAGACGATCGACCAGCTGACGCGCATCGCCCCGGTGTACTCCATGTAGGGGGCCATCGCGGCCATCATCGCCCGCTGCGATTCGGTGACGCGTCGTGTCTCCACGCCGTCCAGGAGGTCCGGGTCGCGCGCCGAGACGCGCAGGAAGGCAGAGCCCTCTGCGGCGGCCTCCTCGAACCAGCGCGCGAGGGGCGCCGGAAATGTGCGCAGGGCCTCCTCCGACGCGCGCTCCAGGGTAAGCCGGGTGAGCCATTCGTCCTCCCATAGCACGTGGACGCGGCTCGCACCGGCATCATACGCCTTGGTGGCAAGCAGGCGCACGAAGTCCGCGCGCTCGATAGGCGCTCCCGCCGGGCCCCCGATGAAAAGCGTCTGCCCGGGCTGGAGGTTCACCCCCACCTGAATCGCCATCGCGGCGTACTGCTCGATCTGAGTCTCCAGTGTTCCCATCCATCCTCCTCCCGCCGGCTCTGGACACGCCAGAGCCGCGCCCGGCAGAGCGGGGTGGATGCCGGGCAACGCTAGCTTACCGCAGAAGCGGGCGTCTCGTCAACACTCGGGAGAGGCGCGGGGCATCTTCGCGGGGGCGGATCGGTGAGAGGGGAGTGCCTCGCCAAAGGGATGGGCGGGAGACGGGGCCGGCACCGGCCCCGCCGGCCTGCTGATGAGACCTACCAGTTCACCAAGACTCCCGCCTTGTTGGCGGCATCTCGGACGCGCTCGAAAGACTCGGCGCTGAAATCGATGGTGACCTGCTCGTCCCAGTTGTCGCCGTTCCAGATGTGGCCCACCTCATGGGCGATGCGCCCGGAGAGGTTCATCTCGCCGGAGTTGTAGAGCTGTTCCCAGACTTTGCGCCACTGGCGCGCCGAAAACGTCATGTCGATACCCTCCCCGGGCTCTATACCCCGGCAGAGCGACCCGTATGCGCGCTTTCCGGCGAGCTACTGGATGGAGGCCAGGTAGGCCTGGGGGTCGGCCATGAACTCATGGCACAGCCGATAGTGCTCCGTCTCCTCATAGGCGATGGCCTGGATCGGAGAGGAATCGAGGCTATAGAGCGTTGCCCCCGGGCAGGCGAGCAGGATGGGAGAGTGGGTAGCGACCAGGAACTGCGCGTGGCCGGCCCGGGCCATGTCGCGGAGCAGCCGGAGGAGCTGGATCTGGTTTCGAGGCGAGAGCGCCGTCTCCGGCTCATCCAGGAAATGCAGCCCGCGAAGCTGGTAACGCGCCCCGAAGTAGGAGAGCAGCGACTGGCCGTGCGACTGGGAGAGGAGCGACTTCCCCCCGTAGTAACGGAGCTGGCCCGGGTCGTTGGCGGCGACCACTTCGGTCATCTCGGCGAAAGTGCGGAAGATCCGCGCCGAGAAGTAAGAGCCGGGCACGCTCCCAGCCGTCCACTCCACGGCCATGTAGAGGTGGAGCTTCTCTTCATGAGGGTTGTGCTCCATCCGAGGGGTGTATTCCGACGTCCAGATGTGAATGCCGCACCTGCGGGCGACGGCCTCCAGGAGCGTGGATTTGCCGGTGCCGTTCTCCCCGACAAAGAAGGTCACCGGCGTCGTGAGCGGGATTTCACGCGTCTCGCGCAATGCCGGCACGTTGAACGGATAGCAGTCCACCGCCGGATAGCAATCCGGCAGCAGGCGGATCTTCTTTAGATGCACCGGGATGAATGCCTCCCAACCAAGGCTCACATAATGGATGCGGCCTCCTGGAGTATAGCCTAGGCAAGGCGGTCGTGTCAATGTATAGCCATGCCCCTGGCGTCTTTTCGCGCAGGAGAATCGCGTGCAAAGGGCTAACCAAGCTTGCGTATGCCGGCGCAGAGTGAGGAAGGAGACGCTTCATGGGTTGGCCCGTGATTATGCATGTCAATTACTGCGAGCAGGGGCAGAGCCTTCGAGAGATCTGCTTCAAGGCCGTGGAGTGGGGCTTCGACGGTGTGGAGTTTCGGCGCAAGCGCACCGGCGTGGAAGAAGAGCCGGAAGCCTACCTGGATGCCCTGGCTGAGGCTGCAAAGAAAGAGGGCGAACTCTC
>ERZ795045.736-NODE-736-length-39931-cov-38.962208_pt1 | contig 39931 bp, 37 predicted proteins | sample MGYA00375129_ERZ795045 | MGnify/ENA primary metagenome ERZ795045 (study PRJEB30174, sample SAMN05720166) | activated sludge metagenome | isolation source: anaerobic digester from wastewater treatment plant | place: Japan | collected 2015-05-15 ...
AATCACTGCTGCTGTTTCAGCCATAAATACATCTTCATCAAGCTGAGGATAATAATCCTCAAAAGCTCTTATCATCCAGTTTTCTTCCCCCTTAACAAAAAAGGGGAATCTCATATTTGAGAAATCCCCTTTTCGTCCTTGAAAAGCTCTTGAGTTATATTCTAAAAAAGAGAAGTCAAAATAGCAAGAGGAACTGTTTTAAAATTACATTAAAATCAAGAATCTAATAAATTTACATCACAAAAACTTGAGTTTTGCCCCTCAGCAATAGTTTCTGTCTTTCCCAGGAAAACTCCGCCCTCTTCAATAACAATTTTACCGCCTAATTTAAGATCTCCCTTAAGTTTGCCAGTAGAGAAAATTTCTAAAGATCCTGTACAATAAATATTTCCTACCACTTCTCCTATTATGATGACCCTATTCCCTTTAATATTTCCTTCCACATATCCTGAATTACCTACTATTACAGTTTCTTTTGCCTCAATTTCCCCTTTAAATTTTCCATCAATCCTTAAGGAAGCATTAGAGAAAATCTTCCCTTCCAGCTCTGTATGAGGTCCTATAATAGCATCTAACACTTCAGGTCTTTCTTTTTTTCTAAACATGTAAGCCTCCCCATTTAATACAATTTACCAACCTTTATAAGATCCACGGAAAGATATGCATTAGGGTTCACTGGACTTCCATTTCTCCTTACTTCATAATGGAGATGAGGTCCGATACTAGTACCTGTACTTCCTACATGTCCTATAAGTTGTCCCTTTTTTACATACTGACCTGTTTTAACCGAGTAAGAGGATAAATGAGCATAATATGTAACTATTCCACGTCCATGGTTTATTTTTACTACTTTCCCATATCCACTTTCCCAGCCTACATAAGCAACAAATCCATCAGCAGTAGCATAGACAGGTGATCCCCAAATAGCCACAATGTCAACCCCTGAATGAAAGGCTTTTTTCTTAAAAATTGGATGAAATCTCCATCCAAAACCAGAACTTATAAATCCTAAAGTAGGCCAGCGAGAGGGAGTCACAGCAAGGAGTGATTTTCTTCTTTCTACCTCTTTCTCAATCTGAGCCACTGTTTTTTCCTTTTCTCCAATTAAAGTCTTAACTTCTACAATTTTTCTTTGAAAATCAAAAGTACTTTGATCAGGAAAACTATCCATTCCTAAATAAACAGGTTTTGTATCTTTGGGAAGAGGAATCATACCTTTAATTCCAAGGGTATCCTTTAGTCTCTTCTCTGTTTCTTCAAGCTCCTTTAGCTTTTTACGTAGAGTTTCAATTTCTCTTAGTTGAGCCTTCTGCTTCTCAGTTACTTGCTCCAATACTTCTAAGTGTTTTACCTCATTAAATTTATTACTTGCAACTCTATAGAGTATTACGGAGGTACTTACAAGACCTATTATAGCGAGAACTATTATGAATACAGCACTTATATGAATTCTACGTGCCTTAGTGGTAGAAGCGTCGTGGGGAACAATCACCAAAGTAAAGAACTTCCTTTTCCACCACTTTCGCTTTTTAGCCATCTCACACCTCTATAAAAGTCAGATCTTTATGAAAAGTTAAATTTTAAGAAAACAATATTAAATTTTTGTAAAATTATAACAGAGTAAAAAGCATGTGTCAAGAAATAAGATTTTTACTATATTCTCTCTATATATTAGTGCTATTAACAAAAATGTTTAAATTAATATTTATCTGTATTAAAATAAGTGCTATAATCACAAGAAGATGGGAAAAAAGAAGGATCTTTTATATATAGCATGGAAAGAATCTTTTCTTTGGGAAGGATGTCCTCTTTGCTTCCTTATAGAAAAATCCATACGAAATAGTATGGAGAATTTTCTTTATGAGAATATAAATGATCCCAAACTAAGGGAAATTATAAGAAAAAATAACGGTTTATGTGAGAGGCATTTCCTTCAACTTTTAAGCTTCCAAGATCTTTTAGGAATAAGTATCCTTTTAGAAGATCTTACTAAAAATGTAATAATCCCATCACTAAAAAATAATGTTATTCCTCAGATTAAACAATGTATATTCTGTGAAAAAGAAAGGGAATATGAAAATTTATATATCTTAGATTTGGAGGAGATTTTAAAAAATTCAGAGGATTTTGAGTTTTGGAAAGAAAAAGCATATAGCTTTTGTATACCTCATAAAGAAAAAATTAAAAATTCTATACATCAAAATTTGTGGGAAAAGATGGAACCTATCCTTAAAGATAAGCCTAAAAAATATCCTGAATATTTATATGGCACTTTCCCTTGGAAGCAAAATCATGCAGAACTCTTCCTAAAAAAAATTAGAATATTAGAGAGCAAAAAGAAATGAATACTAATAATTGCCCCATATGCAAAAAGATAAGAAGGGAGAAAGAGAAATATTATAAGGAGCTTAAAACTGAAACTTACCTATGTAAAGACCATATGGAAGAAGCTATAAAAGTAAAACCTGAGATCGTTAAAAAAGAAAATTTTATCTCTAAGGAAAGTTGTCCTGTATGTGAGTTAGAAAATAGATTAATAGAGAATTTTAGTGGAAATTATCAGGAGCTTTGTCTTTTTCATCTAAAATTCTTTAGGGATAAATTAACTCCAAAAGATTGGGACGCCTTAATAGAAAAATGGGAGGAAATTTATAAATATCTAAAAGAAGTTATAGCAAGCTATGATTATAGGAGTAAGACTTCCTTAGACACAAGCAATATAGAATCAATTTTGGATCTTATCCTTGGATCGGGAAGAAGATATTAATTTTTGGGCATATTCTTTAAGTTTTGTCCTATAAATTTTCTTTTGCTCCTCATCTAAAGGAGCAAATTTTAACGCATAATAAGTGCTAACAAATTCTTTCCCATCATCTCCCAGAGGAGCAATCATATTATAAAGGCTAATATCTTCTTCTATTAAGTGCCTCCGTTTTAAAGTTCTCATTACCCGAGAGAAAATTCTATCTTCTTCTTTAGCTCTCATATATATTATGAGAGCGCGGACAGAAAATATTATCAGTACTATAATGATAGGAATTACAATGTAAAGGTAATGCGAAGAAAAATTATATAATACTAAAAAGAGATTTTGAAATACCTCTACTAATGAGTTAAATATTAAATTAATAAAATTAAAAGAGCTTTCACCACTCCTCTGAGTAGCAATTTCTGAAGAAAGAGGTGTAGGATCCACAGGAATCCAGCCTACAGGATCAAGATAAACCTCTACCCAAGCATGAGCATTTTTCACTCTAACCTCATACATTCCTGTCCATGGATTTAAATCTCCAGGTCCGTATCCTGTAATAAATCTTGATGGAATCCCAATAATCCTTGCCATAACTGTAAAAGCAGTGGCAAACTGTTCACAATACCCTTTCTTAGTCACAAAAAGGAAATTATCCACTGCATCTTCATTCTCTCCAAGAGGTGGAATATCCAGAGAGTATGAAAAGTTATCTTCAAGATAATTCTTTATGGCAGTAAGCTTTTCCCAAGAAGTATTGTAATCTTTAGTAATATTTAAGGTAAGGTCTATTACTCTTTTAGGTATAACAGGAAGTTGTAAGTAATCCTTAAACTCATTTGGAGCAGGGGCTTTCGCATTAAGAAGCTCTTCTGCAGAAGGAAAAGAGCTTGAATAAAAACTGGAGTATATAAGCCCCTTAGGGATTTCAAAAGGTGCTCTATATCCCTCTTGAGAATCTACATAGATAATGGGAGAGGGAAAATAAAGGTTCCCGGTATTTTTAGGAATAAATATAATATTACTCGGCATATCTCTTTCCACAAAATAAGTGGCTCTTTCAAGATATTCTCCTGCCATATATTTTTTGTTAAGAATAAATGGCTGCTCAGCAGTATTAAGCATTTGTACTTTTTCTTCATTTTGATACCATCCAAAACCATTATAAGTATCAAAGGCAAGACCACGATGATACACTCCCCATGGAGTGAGAACTCTAAAAACCAGTGCAGAAGAAAGATTGCCCCTTTGTCTTAAATCCACAAATGGGGCAAAACCAAAATACTCCTCAGGATTAAAAGGAAGCGGTGGTATACTTCTTCCCTCAGGCAAACGATAAAGATTTGATGTGGAATAAGAATAAGGAGTTCTTAACTCTCCTTGAAGATTTGTCAATCTTCTTACCACCTGGGACATTATATCTTGTCTGAAACCTATATTAATATTTTTGGGGATTATGGGAAATATTAAAAAGCCCACAAAAGAAACACAAAGAAGAACCCCTGAGATATATTTAGAAGATACCTTGTAATTATTTAAGTAGGAAAGGGTTATTATAACTCCGATCATAAAAAAGAGAAGAAAGACAATAAAGATAGATTCACGAGCAAAAATTCCTGCAATTACCATGAGAATAAAACTTACAAAAAAGGAAAAAGAAAGATCAAGCCTTGTAGGTAGATCAAAACTATGGACAGCATTTAGATTTATAAGAAAGGTAGCAAGGGGAATACGAGGATCAAAAGGATTCCTTATCAGTTCTATAAAAAACTGTCTTAGAAGGTAGATCATTCCAAAAGTCATTAGAATCTTCAAAAGAATATTGTTTTTTCTTCTCTGTAGATAGCTAAAAATGTATCCTACGGCAGTTATAAAGATAATAGAGACCACATATAGAGAAGAGAGTCCTACAAAATACCAAACAGAGGTAGTAGCAACAATAATCAGGTAGAAAATAGTAGCTCTTAAACCTATAGAATCTTCTATCTTTTGTTTTGTATATCGTATTCCTTTTCTTTTCATAACTCTAAAGATTTTACTTCATCATTTATATTTTTTTCAAGTTTAGTTATTCATCTTCAAACTCATCATAAAATATTCCAGAAATGAGAGCCTATTGGTTTCTCACAAAAAACGTATTTAAAAATTCCATGGGATTCTCATTTGGAGTATAAATAGCAAAATAAGAGCTCTTATAAGATTTATGGAATTCAACTCCAATAAGAGAATTACTTTTTAATTTTCCTTCCCAAAAAGGAAAGTTTAAAGAGAAAACAAGATCAAAATTCTCATAATCTATATTAACCATCTCCCCCTCTTTAAGCTCTATCTCCCCTAAAAATCTTCTTAATTCATAAATATCCTGAGGGGAAAAACTTTCTCTTTCCATATCCATGATATATACAGGAATATTCATAGAGAAAGAGGATAGAAGAATAGAGTGGACAAATCTAAGTAGCTGATCAAACTCCTTTTCAGATATTTCATCCTTTTTAGGAACCACGTTGTCAATAAGAATAGAAAGTGTCCTCTTAGTAAGCCTCTCAAAGGTCTTAGATAGAAGCTTGCCTCTCTTTGCAGAAGCCTTCCAGGAAATAATCTTTATAGGATCTTGAGGCTGATAATCTCTTAAAGAATGAAACTCCTCACCTTTTGAAGAGGAAAGTACATAAGAAGATCTACCACTTCCATCTCCTACCAAATACATCTCCTTAGGAATAGGGTAATAAAGAGGATAGACATAGGTCTTAGCATCTACTTTATAATTCTTATCCCAAAAGAATAATCCTAAAACTCCCGAATATCTTACCTTTAACTTATTTATAGAAAAAACACCTCTTTTTTCAAATCTGTAGGGAACAGAGACTTCTTTCTTTTCCTTCCCCTTCAAGCCCATCAAAGGGATCTTTTCCTTATTTAAAATGATATATATTTGCCCTTTAGGAATTCTGCTTTTATTTTCTGCTTGGATATTTATATGATCTTCTTCACCTTCCATAACTAAAAAAGGTGTCTTAACAGAAAATGCTAAGGAAATAGGTTGGATTAGAACTTCAAGAAGATTTAAAAAGAAAAGTCCTAATATAAAAGATGCCATTAAAAGTATAGGAGCAGAACTTACATTTATACCTATTAATATAATAGCAAAATTCCCTGCGAAAAGGAGAAAACCTAAAGGAGTAAAGATAAAAATATTCACGGTATCCTAACCTTAGGAATTTTTACCTTCTTTAATACTTCCTTTAGAAGTTCCTCTCTTGCAGATCTACTGGTGCCTTCACCCTCTTTTGGTATTACCCTATGAACGAGGATAGGCACAGTTACCTTAATCACATCCTCTGGGTTCACATAATCTCTTCCCTCAGAAAGAGCAGAACTTTGTGCCCCTCTCATAAGACATATGGATGCCCTGGGACCTGCCCCCAAAGAAAAACTTGGATCATCTCTGGTAGCATTTGTTAAGCTTACAATATAATTAAGAATATCCTCATGAATAAATACATTCCTTACCTCTTCTTGGGCAGAAAGAAGATCTTCTCTTGTCCAGACAGGCTTTACCCTCTCTAAGGGATGCATAACTTTCTGAGATTCAAGCATTTGTACCTCTTGTTCTGCTGGAAGATATCCCATGGAAAGAGAGATAAAAAATCTATCCAATTGAGATTCAGGTAATGGATAAGTACCAAAGTGCTCCCTTGGATTTTGAGTTGCAATTACCATAAAGGGGTTAGGAAGAGAATAAAAGGTACCATCAATGGTAACTCCACCTTCATCCATAGCCTCTAAAAGCCCTGCTTGAGTACGTGGCGATGTTCTATTTATCTCATCAGCAAGAAGAATATTTGTAAATACAGGTCCAGGCTTAAATTCAAACTCTAAGGTCTTTGCATTCAAAACATTCACACCCAAAATATCTGATGGCATAGTATCAGGAGTAAATTGAATCCTCTTAAATTGAAGTGCAATACTCTCTGCTAAAGCTTTCACAAGCACAGTTTTTCCAACTCCTGGAACATCTTCAAGAAGTACATTTCCCTTACTTAAAAGAGCAATGATCACGTAATCAATGACATCGTCCTTCCCTATGATTACCTTTTTAATATTTTCTTTTAATAATCTGATCTTTTCTGTTACTTCCCTCAGTGATGTACTTTGCATAATTCTATTTCCCCTTTATATTTTTTATCATATGTCTCACAATATATATTATCCCACCTACAGTTACTGCAAAATCAAAAATATTTAGGTAAAACTCAAAAGGAAAAAAATTTTGAGAGAAATAATTAATAAATACAATTATTTCTAAAACAAGTCCCATAAAGAGAATTACTAAAACACCTCTATAAAGCTCCATTTTTTTTACCTCCATAACATTACTAACATTATTATTTTACCTCAAAATTTTAGTTTCTCCACTGCTCTTTTTTTATAAACTCTAACACTACTCCTTGAGATCTTCAGAAAAGATGCAGCTTCTCTCTCACTCAAGTTTGAGTAAAAAAGTAACATTAAAATTTCCTTCTCTCTTGGAGAAAGGCTTGAAAAATCAATCTCTCTTTTTTCTTCAGAATAAACTTCTTTTTCTAAATTTTCATATTCTATATCTTCTAAACTTTCTTCTTTTGGTGTTAATTTGTCTCTTACTCTTATCAAAGCATAATAAAGAGATTTTTTAAGATAGGCAGAAAGATCTCCACGAGAAGGATCATATTTCTTGAGAAGTTCCCATAAAGCAAGCTCTCCCTCTTGCTTAAAATCTTCAAAATCTATATATGGACGGTATAGCAAACCAAGATACTTATAAAGCAGAGGCTTATATGCCAAGTACCATATCTCTATCTCCATATCCCTTCCTCCCTCAACTTTTACTTATATTATATTTACCTATAGTAAAATTTTCAAGTATATTTTTGACTATAGGTAAAGAAACTAATTATATAACTATTTAGTGATATAATTAGTTGAAAAGCAAAGGAAGGGAGGACATAAATTTGATACTTAGTGATAGAGATATTAAAGCATATATAAAAGAGGGGAAATTAATTATAGCACCTATGGATGATCCTAAAAGGCAAATTCAACCATCATCAATAGATTTAAGATTAGGAAATACATTTTTACATTTTAAAGTAGAGGGAAGAGCTTTTATAGACCCTACTAAAGACTCTCTTCAAGATTTAATGGGTACCATAGAAGTAGAAGATGGAAAACCATTTTTTTTAAGACCTGGAGAGTTTGTATTAGGTACAACTATTGAGACAATAAAGCTTCCTGAAGACTTAGTGGCAAGAGTAGATGGAAGATCAAGCCTTGGAAGATTAGGAGTTATTGTGCATGCTACTGCTGGTTATGTAGATCCAGGATTTTGTGGGCAGATAACTCTTGAGCTTTCTAATATAAATCATGTGCCCATTGCCTTATATCCTGGGATGAGAATATGCCAAATATCCTTTTACACTCTGACATCTCCTGCAGAAACCCCTTACTACAAAAAAGAGGGAAGTAAATATCAGAATCAAAAAGGACCTACAGCCAGTAAGCTTGATATAGATTTTTGTAAAAAGGAGGAATAAGAAAATGGAGTGGGAAAAAGTATCTTTTGGAAAGAGAAAGCTTTGTTATGAGATTAGAAACAAAACTCAAAAAATGGTAGTTTCAGCAGATGTGGGACCAAGAATATTATTTTTTGGCTTTAAAGATGGAGAAAATGTACTTTTTCATGATCCAGAGGAGACTTTATCCATAGGAGAATGGAAATTTTATGGAGGACATCGTTTCTGGGTCTCTCCTGAGTCTAAAAACACATATAATCCTGATAGTGTCCCTTGCAAAGTACATGAAGGGGAAAATAGTATAAGTTTCATCTCTTTTGATCCTATTACAGAGCTTGAGAAAACCATAACTATAATGGAAAAGGGAGAAAGATTTATAGTAAGACATACATTAGTAAATAGAGCAAAAACTCTATATCCTGGAGCATTATGGGCTCTTACATGTATTCCTCCTAAAAAAGGAGTTATATTCTTCCCTTGGGCAACAAAGGGAGATTGGAAGATGAATAAGATTGTCTATTGGCAAAAATGGGGGGGAGCCAGTAGTACAAATATAACAAGTCCTCAGTATATGCCTGAAAAGGATTTATTCCTTGTATATCCCACAGGAGAAGAAGGGAAGATAGGTACCACAGGATACGAAGGCTTTGTAGGTGTCACCACTAAAAACTATACCTTTATCAAAAAAATTAATTTTATAGAAGGAGCTATCTACCCTGATGATAATTGTGCCATTCAAGTATATACATCTCCCAATTTTTGTGAACTTGAAACCTTAAGCCCTATGACTACTTTTATACCTAATTCAGAATTTATACATGATGAAGAGTGGATCCTTCTTCCTCATTCTGTAGATCCAAAGAAAGGAGAGGAAGTAAGAAAATTTTTGAGGTGAAAAATGGGGAAAAAGTTTGTAATAGTTATTCTTGGAGGGCTGGGAGATTTAGCAAGATCCAAATTATACCCAGTTCTATATAATCTTTACAAGAATTTCAAGCTACTAAATTGTTCAAAAATAATAAGCACAGGACGAAGACAAAATATTGGGCAAAATGAGTTCATAGAGATCTTAAAAATGTCTGTTAACAATGATGAGCCTAAATTTTTCTCCCTATTTGACTTTGTAACATTAAACTTGGATAAACCTGAAGATTATAGAGGTTTAAGGGATGTACTTTCAAAATATAAAGAAGAAGAATTTATATTCTATCTTGCTACTCCTCCTCTTACCTTTGAATCTACCATTAAAAATTTAGGTCTCTCCCTTAAAGAACTTCCCAATAAAAGAAAAATTGTTATTGAGAAACCTTTTGGATATGATTTGGAATCTGCAAAGAATTTAAATAATACTATTTCTGAATTTTTTAAGGAAGAGGAAATTTACAGAATAGATCATTTCCTTGGTAAAGAAACGGTACAAAATATCTTTGGATTAAGATTTTCAAATATAATCTTTGAAGGGATATGGAATAGAAACTTCATTGATCATATTCAGATCTCAGCATTAGAAGATATAGGAGTTGAGGGAAGATTAGGATATTACGATAAAGTAGGTGCCTTAAGAGATATGATACAAAATCATCTTATCCAAATTCTTACCATCATAGCTATGGAACCCCCCTGCTGCATAGATGAAAAAATGGTAAGAGATGAGAAATTTAAAGTGCTAAAGAGTGTAAGAGAGATATCATATAAAGAGGTACCTATGTACGCAGTGAGAGGACAGTATGAAGGATACTTAAAAGAAGGAAACCTTTCAGAGTCATTTACAGAAACCTATGCAGCTGTGAAATTCTATGTAGATAATCTACGATGGGAGGGAGTACCTTTTTATCTAAGAACTGGAAAAAAGCTTAAAAGGAAAGAAACCTCTGTTATCATTGTGTTCAAAAAGATACCGGGATTATTCTCTAAACTTTTAGATTGTATGCCTCAGGAAGATATTATAGGTTTCAAAATCTCTCCAGAGAACAAAATTATTTTAAGCTTTCAGTTGAGACCCTTAGGAGGAAGTCTCTTATCTTGCCCTATACCCACATCTATGGAATGGTCAGGATCAAACATTGAGGCTTATGAAACCCTATTTACAGATATAATTGAGGGAGATCAAACTCTATTCATAAGAGAAGATGAGATAGAGAAATCTTGGGAGATAGTACAGCCAATTCTTGATTTCTGGAAAGACCATCCCGAAGTTTCTATATACCCTTCAGGCTCTTATGGACCTAAAGAGGCAGAAGAATTCATAAAGAGAGATGGAAGGGAATGGAAAAACCTTTAAGGATAAACTATAAGAAGGATAAAAAATATACCATCTCTTTTAAGAAGGGGGGAAGAAAATGAAGGCAATAATTCTTGCAGGTGGAAAAGGTACAAGACTTTGGCCTCTTTCAAGGGAAAAGTTTTCAAAACAGTTTTTAAAGCTTCTTCCAGAAAAAACACTCTTAGATGCAACCTATGAGAGAATTCTCAATCTTACTGAGCCAGAAAATATTATTACCATAACAAATCAGGATTACTTTTATTTTGTAAAAAGAATAGCAGAAAAATTCTCAAAGGTTATGGGGAAAAATTTAATATTAGAACCTACGGGGAGAAATACCGCACCTGCTACTGCTCTATCTTGCAAATACATTCTTGAAAAATTAGGAGAAAAAGAAGAAGAAGAAGTATTTGTTTTTCCTTCAGACCATCTTATTAATCCCACAGATAAATTTATAGAATATATGAATATGGGACTTTCTGCTGTAAGAAAGGGATTCATCACAACCTTTGGTGTGGTACCTAAAAAACCTGAGACAGGTTATGGATATATCAAAGTAGGAGAGGATCTCGGAGATTTTAGAAAAGTAGCAAAATTTACCGAAAAACCAAATTTAGAATTAGCAGAAAGCTATATCAAAGATGGGTCTTATCTCTGGAATACAGGTATTTTTGCCTTCCAGATCTCTACTATGATTGAGGAATTTAAAAAATATGAGCCACAAATATACGAGGCTCTTTTAAAAACATATAAAGAAATGCTAAGAGACTTTGAAAAACTTCCTTCTATATCTATTGATCGCGCAGTAATGGAGAAATCCGATAAGGTTGCAGTAGTCCCTATAGATATAACATGGAGCGACCTTGGTTCTTGGGAATCCTTCTATGAGGTAAGAGAGAAAGATGAAAATGGAAATGTAATAATTGGAGATGTATATGCACTAAATACAAAGAACTCCTTAGTCTTTAGCAATAAAAGATTAGTAGCAGCACTGGGACTTGAAGACACAATCGTGGTTGAAACCGACGATGCCATTCTTATAGGAAAAAAGGGGGATTGCCAAGAGGTTAAGCACCTTTTGGAGAGTCTTGAGAAGGATAACAGAGATGAGATTATATATCATACAGAAGTATATCGTCCTTGGGGATTTTACAAGATATTAGAGAAAAATGACAATTATATCATCAGAAAATTAGTGATAAACCCAAAATCTTCTCTTACCTCTCATCTTCATACCCAGAGGACAGAACACTGGACAGTAATAAGAGGGACTCTTGAGGCGGATATAGAGGATAGAAAATATTATATATATGAAGGAGAAAGTACCTTTGCACCAAAAGGAAAACCGCATCAATTAAAGAATCCAAAGGATGATCCCCTGGAAATTATTGAAATTCAAAGTGGAACCTATATAAAAGAAGATGATATAGAGATCTTTTCAAAAGATGAGGAAGACTTGGAAGAAAAATTAAATTAAAGCATTTTCTCTTCTTCTTATATTATTTACCTCATAGAACTCTTGAGCAATATTTACACAATGGTCGCTTATCCTTTCCAAATCAATCAGAAGATCTGAGAATACTATTCCAGCTATAGGATTACAAAGTCCTTTCTTCATTCTTTCAATATGGTTTTCCTTAGACTCTTTCACTTTACAGTCCACAAGATCTTCTCTCTTAAGAATGTCATCAAGGTAAGAAAGATTACTATTCTTTATCATGTCAAAAGAATCCTTTATGTTTCGGTCTATCAGATCTTTCAGATTTGTAAGCTCTCTCCATGCATATTCACTAAATTCAACCTTTTCTGAGATCTTTGCATCTACCTTCTCCATTACATTTGTAAGATGATCTGCTATTCTCTCCACATCATCTACAGCTCTTAAAATAGCATTTAATTCCTTTGCCTCTCCTTCGGAAAGAGGATCTGTAGAAAGTTGAGTAAGATAATTTATTAGTGAAGCTTTAAGTTCATCAGTAATATCTTCCATCGTAAAAATATCTTTAGAGCACTGAGTGGAATTTTTGAATACCGATTCCATAGAAAGATTATACATGTCCTTTACAATCTCTGTCATATTGATAAGCTCATTCTTGGCAGCCTCCAATGCTGTAGATGGGGTATTAAGAAGCTGCGGCTTGAGAAAAGTAGCCTCTCTTCTGTAAATTTTCTCTTCTCCTGGGAGTATTCTTCTAATAAGATTAGCATACTGTTTTGTAAAAAAGATCCAAAAAGAAACCCATATTACATTAAATAACGTATGAGCATTTGCCACCTGTCTTGCGGTATCTGCTGAGGTTAATACTACTAACTTTTCAAAATAAGGAAGGAAAGGAAATATAATAGCTACCCCTATAACATTAAATAAGAAGTGAGCAAGAGCAGTTCTTTTAGCAGATATATTAGTACCCACAGAGGCTATCAAAGTTGTAACACATGTACCAATGTTAGCTCCTAAAACAATAGGTATTGCAGCGGATATTCCTATGGCACCCTTTGATGCAAGAGCCACTACAACACTTGTGGTAACACTACTACTTTGAACAACACCTGTTACAACAGCACCAGTTAAAATCCCTAATATTCTATATCTTCCTAAGGATATCATTGCATTATGAAAAGGAGCCCAATTATTTAAGACAGAAAGAGAAGACTCCATAATATAAATACCCATAAAGATTAATCCAAAGCCAAAAACAGCTTCTCCCACATTACGCATATATTTTCTTTTTCCAAAAAATAACAAAATAAATCCTAAAAGAAGGAAGTAAGGAGCAAAAGCAATAAAATCAAAGGCTACAAGCTGTGCAGTGACAGTAGTACCAATATTCGCACCAAAAATTATTCCTAATGCCCCTTCTAAAGTTAGAAGTCCTGCATTTACAAAAGTTATAGTAAGTACAGTAACAGCAGTACTACTTTGAACTATTGAAGTCACAAGAGCGCCAATAAGGAGTCCTCTAAAAGGTGAAGAATTAAGTCTTCCAAAAATACTACGTAGCCTTGTACCTACTGCTTTCTCTAAACCAGTGCTCATCTGCATTATACCAAAAAGGAAGAGACTTAAACCCCCTAAAAGAAGTCCTAAATCCTGGTAAGTTAGAGAAAGTTTTTCCATTAATAAACCTCTCTATCAAAATTATGTCACCAAGCTATTATATCATCAAAATATCACCTCCCCCCATTTTTAACATATTTTTAAAATAATTTATTATATCCTTCCCAAAGTACTTTTAGAGGGATAGGTCTCCTATTGTAATAAGGTGACTTTTTAAGCAAAATAAATCTTACTGTAGGTCTAAACAACTTGATAAAAAATATTCTATATCCCAGTGTTCTCCTAACATCCTCTACATAATCTTCAATAGTCCTTCTTTGATAATGTAATATCTCCTCACTTTCTTTTGTATCCAGCCAGTCGGTAGCAAAAAACTTATCGGAGAAAGCCTCTTCAGGAAGCATTCCCACACCTATATTTTCTAATACTTTATGCAAGATATCTCCATAATAGTATTGACATTTAGGACCTCCACCAATAAGTAGAATTTTACCCCAAATCTTCTCACTCCTTACTCCTTTGGCAATGGCAAGACCTACATCTTTTGTATGCACATATTCCATTCTATTTTCAAGAGGTACATCAAACATCCCTGTATCAAGCTTTACGCTTATAGGAAGTGAAGCTGCCAACCTATATATACTCCAGATAAGATTAGAATTCTTAATAATATTCTCACATTCTACCTTATGCCTTGAATAATGTTCTGGAGGATTTAAAGGATCATCAACCTTTCTCGGTGGCACAAGATTTTGGGTAATACCAAAGACATGTAATGAAGAAGTAAAAATAATCTTTTTAGGAGAAGGAAGTTTTTCCATAGCATCCACAAGATTTTTTGTACCAATAACATTTACTTTATAGGCTATATCAGGCACCTTTTCTGATTCTAAACCTGTAACAGAAAGCTTTGGAATTATAAAAGCAAGATGGACAGCTATATCCTGATCTTCAAGGGCTCCTTCTATATCTTCTTCCCTTGTAATATCTCCCCAAAAAACTTCAATTCTTTCCCCATATTCCTTTTTCAATCTCTTAAATATCTTCTCATTTCTCTTATTCTTTAAATCAAAACATCTAACTTTATCCCCTTGTCTTACAAGCTCCTCAATAGCACTCAAACCTATATTTCCAAAAGCACCTGTAAGAAGAACTTTCATGATATCACTCTCCCTTCTTAATACTTGAAATTATCAATTTAATACCCTCCTTACTGATTTTTCCCCAATCTTTTAAAGGGTCAAAAATCTCCTGCAAAATAGTTCCTAAGGAAAAAGAGATTAAAGTGCGAGATATTATATGAGGGTCTACATCCACAAAGCTTCCTTCTCTTATACCCTCTTCAATAAGATGAGAGAAATATTCCTCATATTTTTTAAAATATTCTCCAAGCCTTTTTAAAATTTTTTCATCCTTTACTCCCCATCGCAAAAATTCAAGGAAAAGGAAAAACTTATCTTTGGATTCCCGGAATATATCATCAAAAATCTCTGTCATCTCTAAAATGCTATCAGGGACATTTCCTGAGACCTTTTTATAAGTTTGGAGTCTCTCTGAAAGTTCAAAAAGCCACTTATCAAGAACCTCTAAGAAAAAACTTTCCTTCGTAGGGAAATAATGAAAAAAAGCTCCCTTACTTACACCTGCTCTTTCACATATATCGGATATACTGGTGGCATTATATCCCTTCTTAGAGAAAAACTCTTCACCTATCTCCACAAGCCTATCTTTTGTACTTTTATCTTTCATTTTTTACCTCCCATACCGACCAGTCGGTATGTATATTATAACAAAAAAACAAGAATAGAGAAATAATATTTTAAAGAATCAGGCAAGAGAAAGATTGAAAAATATTATTATTCTATTTTTATAATCTCTCTTCTAAGAAAATCCAAAGCATTTATAGTGGTCATACGTCTAATTCTATCCCTATTCCCACTAAGTTTTAACTCTTTATATGACAACTTTCCTTTAATATAAAGTCCTAAATAAACAAGACCCACAGGTTTTTTCTTGCCACCTCCTTCAGGTCCTGCTATTCCGGTAGCTGAAAGCCCAATATGAGAAGAAGAAAGTAATGCTACATTCTTAGCCATCTCCATAGCACATTCCTTGCTTACTGCTCCGTATTTTCTAAGAATCTTTTCAGAGATATTAAGCCTGTTCATCTTAGCCTCATTACTGTAAGCCACAACTCCCTCTAAAAGCACCTTTGATACACCTGGCACATTTACAAGTCTGGAAGTAATCATTCCACCTGTACAAGACTCTGCTATAGAGATCGTTAGATCTTTATTTAGAAGAAGCTTCACTACCACCTCTTCTAAGGTGATATCCCCTTCCCCATAAATATATTCCCCTATTCTCTTCTTAATCTCTTCTACCACAGGTTCTATCAATTTCTCTGCCTCATCTTTAGTCTTTGCCTTTGCAGTAATTCTTAAAATAGCTTCTCCTTCCTTTGCATATGGAGCTATTGTAGGATTTGTTTGATTCTCTATAAGATCGCGAACCCTTTCTTCCATAAAACTTTCTCCAAGAATACAAACCCTTAAAACCCTTGAGTAAATAGTCTCTGAAGAAAGGGAAGACAGGAAAGGAACTACATAATTTTCAAACATAGGTACCATTTCCTTAGGAGGTCCAGGAAGAAGAATTAAGATTTTGCCCTTTTCTTCTAAGAGGATTCCAGGAGCAGTCCCATAATCATTAGGTATAGGTCTACTTCCTTCAATTATATACGCCTGTTTCATATTTCCAGAAGTTAAAGGAAGTCCTCTTCTCTCAAAAGAATCTCTTATCCTCTGCAATGATTCCTCATCAATAATCAGTTTTTTACCAAAAAATTCAGCAGCCACTTCTTTGCTAAGATCATCTTTGGTAGGTCCAAGTCCACCTGTAGCAATCACCATATCACTTCTTGAGAAGGCAATCTCAAAGGTTTTCTTTAGCCTTTCAGGATTATCTCCTACAGATGTATGAAAATATACATTAATACCAAGATCTGCAAGTCTTCTTCCCAAATATTGGGCATTAGTGTTTAAAATATCTCCAAGAAGAATCTCTGTCCCTACGGATATTATTTCACATATCATAAATTTTTGCCCCCTTAATTTGTAATCATAGTTTATTTTTGAAAAAAACATTTTAAAATGTTATTATAAATTAAATAGTTATTATAGAAAAGGTAAAAAAATTGACATGTACCGATCTAATTCTTCAAATTAAGGATGAAATAGATGAAGCAGATAGCATTGAAGATATCCTTTTAAGGATATCTAAACTTTTAATGGAAAACTTAGGCATTTATATAACCTTAGAGCATACAGACAAACTAATTAGCCCCAAAGGAAAAATTTCAGATAAAAAATTCTCAATCCCTATCCAAACTACTTATTTCTCCTTTATATTTACCGCAGAAAGTAAAGATAAAGTTTTAGGAGAAGAAGAGATAAAATTCCTTAAGATTTTAGCCTTAGAGATTAAAGCATATTTAGAGAAAGCAGATACAAAAATCTTAAGAGATCTTACATTCTCTTTCATATCTAAGAGAACTATAAATGAACTCTTTGAAGAAACTCTAAAAGGATTAGAGAATCTTATACCTTACACTTCTGCAAATGTTGGAATTTTAGAAGGTAATACTCTTCAATATCTTTCTTTTTTGGGATATGAGAAATATGGCTCAGATAATTTTATGAAATCTTTTAAAATGAATAGAGAAGAGTTTCATACCCTTGATATTGTTTTGGAAAGTAAGGAACCTCTTCTTATAGAGGATACAGACAAATGTCCATTCTGGATCTCTATCCCAGAAACTTCATGGATAAAGTCTCATCTTATGATTCCTATACCTTTTAATAATGAAATTAGTGGTATCATAAGTTTTGATAGTGATAAAGCTTATACATTCTCTCAGAAAGATATAGAGAAGGTAAGTCCCATACTTCCAATTCTTTCGGTTTCTTTAGAAAATACAAGGCTCTATGAATCTCTTAATAAAGAATTGGAAGAGAAAACTAATATTCAAAGGAAACTACAATCTTCCCTTTATCAAGTAATAAAAATCGCTTCAGATATTATAGAACTAAAGGATTCTTATACTTCACAACATCAAAAAAGAGTAGCAAGAATCTCTGTAGCTATTGGGAGAGAAATGAATCTTCCTCAAGAAAGATTAAGATTTATTACCTTATGTGCTCTTCTCCATGATATTGGAAAGATCGCTATACCCTCTGAAATAATAAATAAGCCATCTTCATTAACCCCTCTTGAAAGAGAAATTATGAATACTCATCCAGAAATAGCATATAATCTTCTCAAAAAGGTAAATATATTAAGAGAAATTGCCCCTGTAGTATATCAACATCATGAAAGATTAGATGGTTCTGGTTATCCTTTAGGATTAAAAAACGGTGAAATACTTCTTGAAGCCAAAATTATTGCAGTTGCAGATGTGGTTGAGGCTATGACCGCTCACAGACCTTATCGTCCTGCTTTACCTTTAGATACTGCTATAAGAGAAATCACTGACAAAAAAGGTGCTTCTTACGATCCATTAGTAGTAGAAGCATTCTTAGAGGCTTTAAGAAAGGGGAGATTAAGATTATGAATTTGAAGGAAGAAATTCAGGAGATCATAAAAGAAGTTATTGAACTAAGAAGAGACTTTCATAAGTATCCAGAGCTTGGATTTCAGGAGTATAAAACATCTGATAAGATCACAGAGTATCTGGAAAATTTAGGAATTGATGTGAAAAGAATGGCAAAAACAGGTGTGGTAGGAGTACTTAAAGGGAAGGAAAATGGAAAGACTATACTCCTTAGAGCAGATATAGATGCACTCCCTATACAAGAATTAAATAACGTTCCATATAAATCTCAAAATGATGGGGTTATGCATGCCTGTGGACACGATGGACATACCGCTATACTTTTAGGAACAGCCAAGATTCTTGCAAAACATAAAGATGAATTAAAGGGGAATGTGAAATTTGTTTTTCAACCTGCAGAGGAGCTTCCCCCTGGTGGAGCAGAGTTAATGATAAGAGAAGGAGTTCTTGAAAACCCTTATGTGAATAAAGTTTATGCTCTTCATCTTTGGAATCTAATCCCTACGGGAAAGATCTCTGTAAGGAAAGGAATTTTCTGTGCTCAGGCAGATGCTTTTACCATAAAAGTAAAGGGAAAGGGAGGACATGGTTCAGCCCCTAATAAAACTGTAGATCCCATCATAATCGCTACTCATATGGTACAAGCATTACAGGCAGTCCCTTCCAGAGAGATAGATCCTTTAACTCCTTTTGTCTTAAGTGTTTGCAAAATTCAAAGTGGAGATACTTTCAATGTAATCCCTGAAGAGGCAGAGATACAAGGAACTGTAAGAAGTTTTGATCAAGACTTAGCAGAGAAGGTATCAAAAAGAGTTAAAACCATAGCCCAAAATATCTCTGAAGCCTTTTTAGGAGAAGCAGAAGTAGATTATCAGTTTGGATATCCACCGGGGGAAAATGATGAAAAAGAAGCAGAACTAGTAAAGGAAATAGCAAAAGAAGTAATAGGAGAAGAAAATATAGAAGATTTAGGACCTTCTATGGGAGGAGAAGACTTTTCATACTTTTTAGAGAAAAGACCTGGTGCAATGTTCTGGTTAGGCTCAAGCAATGAAGAGAAAGGACTAATTCATCCTTATCACTCAGCTTTCTTTGATTTTGATGAAGAATCTATGGCTATAGGGATAGAAATATTTGCTAAAATAGTAATGAAAAATTTAGAAATCTAAAAATTAAGGAGGAAAGCAAAGGATGGTTAACTTAGATAGAAGCATATTCAGAATGTATGATATAAGGGGAGAAGTACCAAAAGATCTAAATAAAGAAGTAGCAGAGATTATTGGAAGAGCATATGCACAGTTCTTAAGAAAAAAGGTAAACAAACAAAATCTAAAAGTATCTGTAGGAAGAGATGCAAGACTCTCTTCTAAGGATCTTTCCGAAAGTCTCATTAAAGGACTTAGATCCTCTGGCATAAATGTCATTGATATTGGACTTTGTCCAACTCCTGTTCTTTATTTCTCACTTTTCCAGCTTCCTGTAGATGGTGGGGTAATGATTACAGGTAGTCACAATCCTCCTCAGTTTAACGGTATGAAACTCTGTGTTGAAAAGGAAACTATGTATGGTCCTCTTATTCAAGAGCTTTATGAAATAGCGGCTAATTTAGAAGAGTATCAAAACTATCCTGAAGGAAGCTTAGAGGACTTTGACATTCTTTCTCTGTACAAAGATTTCCTATTAAAAGAATTCAAAGATTCAAGTATTACCAAACTTCCGGTAGGAAAGATTAAGATTGCAGTGGATTCTGGAAATGGATGTGGAGGACTTGTGATTCCTGAAATTTTGAGAAAACTTGGGATAGATGTTATTGAACTTTTCTCAGAGCCTGATGGTAGATTTCCTAATCATCATCCTGATCCCACTGTGGTAGAAACATTAAAAACCTTAAGAGAGACGGTGGTAAAGGAAAAAGCAGATTTTGGTATAGCCTATGATGGAGATGCGGACAGAGTAGGAGTTGTAGATGAAAAAGGAGAAGTAGTGTACGGAGATAGATTGGCTTATATCTTTGCCAAAGGTGTTTTAAAGGAAAATCCAGGTGGAAAAATTATAGGAGAGGTAAAATGCTCCAAATTCCTTTTTGATGGGATAGAAAAATTAGGAGGCATACCAATCCTTTCTCCTGTGGGACATTCCCTCATAAAAAAGAAATTAAAGGAAGAAAATGCTCTCTTTGCAGGAGAGATGAGTGGTCATATATTCTTCAATGATAGATTTTTTGGATATGATGATGCTATATATGCTACTTTAAGACTTTTAGAACTATATGCTACAGAAAAGTTAAATAATCCAAGCTTTATATTCTCTGATTTCTTAAAGGAATTTCCAAAAGTCTATGCATCTCCTGAAATAAGAGTGCAGTGCAGTGAAGAGAAAAAATTTGAGATTATCAAAAACTTCCTTGATAATTTAAAGGATAAATATCCAGAAATAGCTAAGGATATTCAAAAGGTCATTACAATAGATGGAGTAAGAATTGAATTCTCTGATGGTTGGGCATTAGCAAGGGCAAGTAATACAGAACCTGTAATTGTATTAAGATTTGAGGCGGATACCAAAGAAAAATTAGAAAAATATAAAGAAATTTTTGAAAATATTATTAAGGAGTCCTGTTAAGGGAGGAGTAACTCCTCCCTACTTAATCTTTTTTAGAGGAAACTACCTTTTTTACATAATTCATTATATTTTTTACAATTTCCTCTTCAGGAGAATCATCTCTCATTATGTTGGAAAAAATATAATCTTCCAAATCCTTACATTCTTTTCCTAAGGTATTAGCAATATCTCTGGCACTAAGATTCCATCCATCTCCCATAAGTATCTTAGCAGTATTTAGCTCTTTTTCTGAAAAAAGTTTTTCTAATGGAAATTCTGATACTGGAAGGTAATATAGAACCACTATAGTTTTACTAAATGAAGGTTCCTCTAAAGAAGAATAGCTAAATATCTCTCCAGTTTTTAAATCCAGAGCCACAATACCATTCAAAGTAGGAGGATCAAAATGTTCTATTGCTTTTCTTACAATATCTTCTATATTTAATCTTTTAACTATCTTCCTTACTTTCCGTTCTAACTCTTTAAGATTTATCTCTCTATCCAAAATCCTCTCCTAAAACCTATTTTTTATGTTTAACTTAAGAGAAATAGCCAAAATGAAGAGAAGAATTATACCTATAATGTAAGAATAGTTAAAGGCTATTTCTAATAATCCTTTAACTGTAAGGAGAAAAAGAGAAAAATCCGAAAATATAAATTTTATAAATATATAACTCAACCATGAAGCCAAAATAACCTCAAGAGAGATAAGTCCAAAGAGGAGAATATTCCTTTTCCTTTTCTCAGATTCAAGCTTTCTTAAAACTTCTCCATAAAGATCTTTCCACTCTTTATGGCTCTCTCTCTCTAAAACTTTCTCTGAAAGTCTGTTTTCAATATTATTCAGATAAAAAGAAAACTCCTTCTTACATTCCTCACACTCATTGAGGTGGAGGAAGAATTCCTCTTCTACCTCTGGATACATAAACATTTTATCTCTAAACTCTTTACAATTCATTTTTCACCCTTTAAATAATTATATATCTTTTTTTTAGCTCTAAAAACATGACTCTTTACAGTATTTAAAGGAATATCAAGCTTTTCACTGATCTCTTTATAAGAATAACCTTCCTGGTAATAAAGAATAAGAATACTTTTCTCTATAAGCTCTAATGGCTTCCATATATCTTTATTTTCCATAATCTCATAAGCATTTCCAGGACTCTCTTCTCCATCTAAAGGTACATCTACAAATCTCTTTGTCTCATTAAAATAATCTATAGCTAAATTATGAGCTATTCTAAAAAGATAATTCTTTGCTTTCTCATCATCTACAGATGATCTCATAGCCCTAAGGAAGGTCTCTTGCAAAAGATCCTTTGCAGTTTCCTCATCTCTTGTAAGCCTTCGTAGATATCTATAAATTTCTTCTCCATACTTCTCAAAGTAAAATGATATATCCCCCATTTATATAAAGTATATAATATTTTTAAAGATTATGATATACTTCAAATAATGAGAATCATTCTACCTGAAATACTTTTCTTTGATGGAGCTATGGGAACAGAACTACAAAGAAGGGGACTTCCTCCAGGGAAACCCCCTGAGATTCTCAATTTAGAAAATCCATCCTTAGTAGAAGAAGTCCATAGAGATTATATAAAATCTGGAGCTATGGTAATAGAAACTAACGCCTTTGGTGGAAATAGATTAAGACTTAAGAAATTTGGGCTTGAAGATAGAATAAAGGAGATAAATGAAAAAGGCGTTGAGATAGCCCTAAAAGCATCTGAGGGAAAAGTATTAGTAGCAGGATCTGTAGGACCATTAGGTGAACTTATTGAACCTTATGGAGATATAACTCCTGAAGAGGCAGAAAAGATTTTCTCTGAACAGATAAAAATGCTATTAGATTCAGGCGTTAACTTTATTCTCATAGAAACTATGATATCTCTTCAAGAAGCAATCATTGGTTTAAGAGCCGCAAAGAACTTTGATTGTACTGTAGGCGTAACCATGAGCTTTGAATGGGGAGAAAAAGGAGGAAGAACTCCTTTTGGTGATGATGTAGAAAAATCTATAAAAGCGTTAGAAAAAGAGGGGGCAGATTTTGTGGGAGCAAATTGTGGTAGAGGATTTGAAGATATGATAAAAATAGCACCAATTATAAGAAAAATTACTAATCTTCCTGTACTCATACAACCTAATGCAGGTATCCCTACATATAAAGATCAAAAACTCATATATCCTGAAACCTCTGAGGATTTCAAAAGATTTGTAGAAGAGATGAAAAAGATAAAAATAAACTTCATTGGAGGATGCTGTGGAACTACTCCTGAGCATATCCAAGAAGGCTTTTTAATCTTTAATAAATAAAACTTCTCCCAATCTATGACGTTATTCTTATCTAAAGGGAGATGAATCATTATGGAAAATCCATTTTTAGTGGGTGATAGAATCTATTTTAGACCTCTTGAATTAGAGGATCTACCTAAGATAATTAGATGGGTGAATGATCCTGAAGTTACAGCATTTCTAAAAATGGGTACATTTCCATTTAATACTCTTAGAGAGGAAGAGTGGCTCAAAAATCTCTATAAAAGTAAAAGCGATGTGTAAGTAGAGCTTGCTGTATTTGAGTTTAACAAAAGGGCTATCAGATGTTATGAAAAAGCAGGGTTTATCTTAGAGGGAAAGCTAAGAAAGAAAATATTTAAATCTGGAAAATACCAAGACCTCTATATTATGAGCATTCTAAAAGAAGAATGGGAGAATAAGAGAAAAGATAGCCTATAAAGTAGATATCGTTAGCTAATAAAGAAGATCTATTTAATAGCTTGATATTTCAAGAGAATTTGATTAAAATTAAGGATGTATTGTTAAATTATGCACGAGTGGGCATTAGCAGAAGCAGTTATAAATTCAGCTGTAGAGGAAGCTCAGAGGAAAAATCTGAGAAGTGTAGGTTTTATTTCTCTTAAAATTGGAGAAGTGCAACAGATTGACTTAGAAGTATTCGACTTTGCTATAAAAGAGCTTTCCAAAGGGACAATCATAGAAGGAGCAAAGGTAGAGTATAAAGAATATCCAGCAAAAATTCGTTGCAATTCTTGTGGATATGTATGGAAATATGCTGATAGTTTTAAGGATTTAGGAGAGGAAGAAAAAGAAGCCATTCACTTCATCCCTGAGACTATACATGTATATATGCATTGTCCTAAATGTAAAAGTAGAGATTTTGATATTGAAGAAGGAAGAGGAGTCTGGATTGAGGATATAACATGAAATTAATAGATCCAAGGGTCTCTATCACTGAAGAAAGAGTGAAAAATATAAAGAACATATTAGCTTTTGGAAGCGGAAAAGGTGGCGTTGGAAAAAGCACCCTTTCAACTTTTACTTCCCTTATCCTAAAGGAAAAGGGATTTAAAGTTGGACTCTTAGACCTTGATCTATACGGACCTTCCTCTCATCTTATACTTGATGGAGATCATCTTCAGCCTAAGGAAGATTATGGTATTAAACCTGTGGAGATAGATGGCATCCATTTTATGTCCATCATTTATTTTACTCAAAATAAGCCCTTAGCTATGAGAGGAAAAGAAGTTTCAGACTCTATTATAGAGCTATTTACTATAACCAAATGGGATGATTTAGATTATCTTATTATAGATATGCCTCCAGGAATGGGAGAGACTCTTCTTGATCTCATAAATATTATAAAAAGATTAGAATTTATTCTTATCTCTAACTCCACAAGGTTTGCTATGGAGACTGTTACAAAACTTGCTATGTTTTTAAAAGAGCAAAATATTCCCATTGTAGGACTCATTGAAAACATGAAAAATTCAAACTCAGATTTTGTAAAGAATAAATGTGAAGAGCTTCAGATTAAATATTTAGGAAAAGTATCTTACTACCAAGATCTGGAAGATTACTATGGAAAGACAGATGAACTACTTAAATCTCCTATATCAAAAGAGATAGCAGAAGTTGCTTCTTTTATCCCATAAAAATTTCAAAAAGAGAGAGGGTGAAGTATGGAGAACATTAAAATTAAAGTGAATGGAAATGAAGTAGAAGTTTCTCCTGGAAAAACAGTCCTTCAAGTACTTAAAGACTTAGGAATACATGTGCCAGTACTCTGTAACTATGAACCTTTACTCCCTCAAGGTTCTTGTAGACTTTGTTTAGTAGAAGATAGAGGAGTATTAAAAACAGCTTGTACTGTTCCTGTAGAGCCTAATATGGATATAAAAACTGATACACCAAATGTTATAGCTGCAAGAAAATTAGTACTTCAGCTTTTATTCTCCGAGAGAAATCATTACTGCATGTACTGTGAAGTAACAGGAGAATGTGAACTTCAGGATTTAGGCTATGAATTTGGATTAGATCACTTTGATTTTCCCACCTATGAAAGAAAATTCCCCTTAGATGATTCCCATGAATTTATCATGATGGATCACAATCGCTGCGTCCTTTGTAGAAGATGTGTAAGAGCATGTTCTGAAGTAGCAGGGCATTATGTCCTTGGTGAGATGGAAAGAGGAATTGATACTATGATCATTGCCGATATGGATGTACCTCTTGGAAAATCTACCTGTGTTTCTTGTGGACTTTGTGCTCAAGTATGTCCTACAGGTTCCATTACTGATAAAAGATCTGCATATCTTGGTAGAGAGGTACAATCAGATATCATCTATTCAAATTGTGATATATGCCCTGTGGGATGTGGAATGGAGATCTATAAAAAGAAGGGTGCTAATTTCATAGTTAAGATATATGGAGATTGGAATTCTGAAGTTTCCCAAGGTCTTCTCTGCAAGAAGGGAAGATATCTTTCTTTATATGATGAGAAGGAAAGAGTGAGTGGAATAAGAATAAAAGATGATTTTGGATATAGAAAGGGAAATAGCGAGGGTCTAATAAAATTAATAAACTCAAAGATTAAAGATGCTATAGCATATGTAGATGGCTCTTTATTTAATGAAGAGTTAGCCCTTATAAAAGAGATCTTTAAAGATAAAGTCTATTCAATCTATCCTGTAGAGCCTCAAATTCCATCTAATATCTCCTTAAAAGATTTGGATACTGCAGAATTCTTTGTAGTAATCGGAGCAGATTTAAATAGAGATTATGGTGCTATTGGTTCCATGGTAAAAAGGAGAGTTTTAGGGAAAAAGGCAAAACTTATGGTTATAGATGGAGAGTTTAACAGTCTTGCAAAGATTGCAGATTATGTATTCAACACAAAAAATATTAATGCTGCAAAAGATGTACTAAAGAATGAAAAAGAGGTCGTGGTAATTTACAGAGATCTGAATAAAGAAGAAAAAGAAGTGTTATCCTCTCTTAATAATGCAAAGTTCCTTTTCTTACCACAAGAGACAAATACTATCGGGCTTCATAATTTAGGCATAAAGCATGAGAAGGTTTCTGCTCCCACTGTCTTTATATTTGGGAAAGATTTAGAAGGGATAAAAGATCTTCCTATTGAAAATTCCTTCAAAATTGTATTTACTCCTTATGAAAATGAAGAAATCCACAAGGCAGATGTGGTAGTAGGAACTACTAATGGATTTGAGAGTGAAGGAAGCTTCTATAATTTAGAGGGTAAAACATTAAGAAAAGAAAAAGTATTGAAGCCAGTTTATGATGCAATTGACTTAAAAACTTTTCTTTCAGAAATATCAGGAAAAATTGAAAAAGTCTTTTAATAATGAGGTGAAGAAAATGGGAAAACTAAAAGTTGCTTCTATCTGGTGTGAGGGATGTTCAGGATGCCATATGTCCTTCTTAGATATGGACGAGAGATTAGTAGAGCTAATAAGTAAGGGATTAGAGATAAATGCCACTCCTATAACAGATTTAAAGGTTCCCGATGAGGGTACTGATATAGGAATTATTGAGGGAGCGGTAGCTACAGACCACCATGAGGAAGATGTAAAACTTATGAGGGAAAGATGCAAGCTAATTTTAGCTCTCGGAGATTGTGCAGTATTTGGTGGAATTCCTACCATGAGAAATTATGTACCTATCCCAGATCTTCTGGAAAGAGGATATATTACTACTGAAAGCACAGTGCAGGGCAAAATTCCTACCTCTGATGAGATTGGGAAGCATCTATCAAAAGTAAAAGCAGCAAATGAGGTAATAAAGGTAGATCTTTATGTACCAGGATGCCCACCTTCTGCAGATGCCATTTATTACGTACTAAAAGAAGCCTTAGAAGGAAGAGTCCCTGTACTATCAGGGGAACTCTTGAAGTATGAATAAGAGGTGAAAAATATGGAAAAGAAAATAACCATAAGCCCAGTTACAAGAATAGAAGGACATGCAAGAGTAACTATCCATCTGGATGATGATGGAAAGGTACAAGAAGCTTATTTACATGTAGATCAGTTCAGAGGATTTGAAAAGTTTTCAGAGGGAAGACATTTCTCTGAAATGCCTGTAATTACAGAAAGAATATGTGGCATATGCCCTGTAAGCCATCACCTTGCTTCTGCCAAAGCCTGTGATGAGATCGTAGGAATAGATATACCAAAAACTGCAAAACTCTTGAGAGAACTCATCCATATGGGACAGATTATTCAGTCTCATTCCATGCACTTTTTTGAATTAGCAGGACCAGATCTCATCTTAGGATGGGATGCAGATCCAAAGATAAGAAACGTGGTGGGCTTAATTCAGGCAAACCCAGATCTTGCCCTAAAAGCAGTAAAACTTAGAAAGTTTGGACAAAGGATCATAGAGCTTGTGGCAGGAAGAAGAATACATCCTACCTTTGCAGTTCCTGGAGGAGTAAATGCTGCCCTCTCTCCTGAAGTAAAAGATGAAATCTTAAAGGGCATAGACGAAATGATAAGTTATACTCAAGAAGGTATAAAAATTGCCGAGGACTTCATAGAGAAGAATAAAGATCTATGCGAGAAATTTGCATCTTTCTCATCTGGATATATGGGACTTGTCAAAGAAGATGGATCTTTAGAGCTTTATGATGGAAAAATAAGATTTATGGATAAAGATGGGGAGATTCTTAAAGAATTCAAGGGGAAATACTACCTTAAATATATTGGAGAAAAAGTAGAAGACTGGAGCTACTTAAAATTCCCATTCTATAAACCTCTGGGATATCCTGAGGGAGTATACCGAGTAGGACCTCTTGCAAGGCTCAATGTAGCAGATAAAATTAGTACTCCTCTTGCTAATGAAGAGTTTAAAAAATTTAAAGCTCTTGGAAATGGAAAACCCGTAGAAGGATCTCTCTACTATCATTATGCAAGACTTATAGAGACCATTTATGCCTTAGAAAGAGTAAGAGAAATCTTAGAAGATCCAGAGGTAATGTCCCAAGATGTCTTAAGACTTGGAACAGTACAGAATGAAGAGGGGGTTGGAGTAATTGAAGCACCAAGAGGAACTCTCATTCACCATTATTGGGTAGATGAAAAGGGAACTATTGAAAAAGTAAACCTTATTGTGTCCACAGGACATAATAATTGGGCTATGAGTAAAGGAGTAGAGCTTGTAGCAAAAGCCTTTGTAGATGGCAAAGATCTAAAGGAAGGAATGTTAAACAGAGTAGAAGGAGCTATAAGATGTTATGACCCCTGTCTTTCTTGTTCTACTCACGCCATTGGAAGTATGCCCATAGTCTTAGAGTTTTATGATAGTGAAGGAAATCTTATTGATGTCGTAAAAAGAGATTGAAAAAAATAATACTTGTAGGTTTTGGAAACGAATATAGAAGAGACGATGGATTAGGAATAAAGCTCCTGGACTACTTTGAAAATATACCAAAGATTAAAGTTCAGGAGCTTGCTTTTGATTTAGCAGAGAATCTTAAAGATTATGATATAGTTATCTTTTCCGATGCAGCTATTGAAGGAGACGATGTCGCCTTCAGAAAGATAGAAAAGGAAGAGAAATTTTCCCCTCTTACACACCATATGACCTGCGAAGAACTCCTTATTTGGATCTCTACTCTTTATCATAAAGAACCAGAATTTTATCTTCTCTCTATGAAAGGTTATGATTTTGACTTCGGAGAAGAACTCTCGGAGAAAGCAAGAGAAAATCTTGAAAAGGGAGTAAAAACTTTAGAAGAATTCTTAAATAATATATGGGAAAAGCATATAGACTGAAAATATGGGGTATAGTACAAGGAGTAGGTTTTCGTCCCTTTGTTTATCGTCTTGCAAAAGAGTTAAATCTAAAAGGATGGATTCAAAATACCACAGGAAGCGTCTTAATTTTGCTTCAGGGAAGAGAGGAAGATGTATCTAAATTCTTAGATCTCCTTGTAGAAGAAGCACCTCCTCTTTCTAAAATAGAAAAGATTGAGAAAGAAGAAATCTATACAGGAGAAAATTTTACAGATTTTTCCATTATAGAAAGTGAAAAGGGGACTGGATTTAATTTCATCTCCCCTGATATTGCCATATGTGAAGACTGCTTAAGAGAGATGAATGATCCTAAGGATGGAAGATATAAATATCCATTCATAAACTGCACTAACTGTGGTCCTAGATATACCATAATTGAAGACCTACCATACGATAGAGATAAAACCACTATGAAGATCTTTGAAATGTGTGAATCTTGCAGAAAAGAGTATCACAATCCATCTTCAAGAAGATTTCATGCTCAGCCTATCTCTTGTTATGATTGTGGACCTAAATTATGGATAGAAGAAGCTGAAGGGGAAAACATATTTAAAAACATAGGAGAGTTTTTAGATAATGGATACATATTAGCAATAAAAGGAATAGGCGGGTTTCATTTAGCATGTGATGCTACAAATAATAAAGCAGTAAAAATATTAAGAGAAAGAAAAGGAAGACCTTCAAAGCCTTTTGCCATAATGATAAAAGATTTAGAGACTATCCAAAAGTATTGCTATTTAAATGAAGAGGAAAGAAAACTACTCCTATCTAAAGAAAGACCTATCGTACTTTTAAGAATAAAAGATCTCCTTGATATATCTCCCCTATGTGCACCAGAGAATAAATATCTTGGAATAATGCTTCCCTATACTCCATACCATTATTTAATCTTTGAATATTTTAATAAACCACTCATCATGACAAGCGGAAATCTCACTGATGAACCTATAGTAAAGGATAATGAGGAGGCAAAAAAGAAATTAAAAGATATAGCAGATATATTTGTATTACACAATAGAAATATAGCCCACAGAATTGATGATAGCGTAGTATTTGTAGAGAAAGGAGGTATAAACTTTACAAGAAGAGCCCGTGGCTATGCCCCTGATCCCATTAAAATCCCTATAAAACTTAAGCCTACCCTTGCTCTTGGTGGAGAGTTAAAAAATACCTTCGCCTTGGGAAAGGAAAGCTATGTTTTCTTAAGCCCACATATAGGAGACTTAAAGGATAAAGATACATTAGATGTTTATGCAGAGACCATTCAGGAATTCATAAAATTATTTAAAATAGAGCCTGAATTATTAGTACATGATCTTCATCCTCAATACCTATCTACAGATTTTGCAGAAATGTTTAAAAGATACATGGAAATAAAGGCTATACAGCATCATAAAGCCCATGCTTTCTCTCTTATGCTTGACAATAACATCATAAACGACACTATTATCTTCTCCTTTGATGGTACAGGATATGGAGAGGATGGAAAAATATGGGGAGGAGAGGTATTTGTTGGAAATTTAGAAGATATTAAAAGAGTAGCTCACTTTAAATATTTCCCCATAGCAGGAGGAGACTTTGCCATTGAAAATCCCAGAAGGATTGTACTCTCTTACCTTTCCAAATATATGCCTGAAATCATAGATAAAGTTTTTCCATCTGGAAATTCCTTGGAGAAAGAACTTATTAAAAAGCTTATTGAAAAAGAGGAAAATATATTTTACACATCCTCTTGTGGAAGAATTTTTGACTTGGTATCTGCCCTCTTAGGCATAAGAGAATCCATAGATTACGAAGGACAAGCTGCCATAGAACTGGAAATGAAGGCTATGGAATCAAATGATAAAGGATGCTATCCCTTTAAAATTCTTGAGGATCATGGGAAATTTGAGATTGATATTTATCCCACCATAGAAAAAATTCTTGAGGAAAAAGATAAAAGAGAAATATCAGATCTTGCAAGAAAATTCCATAACACTATCTCTCAGATGATTATTTCCATATCTGAGATTTTAAGAGAAGAATATAAAATCAATAACGTAGGATTTTCTGGAGGTGTATTCCAAAATAGACTGCTTCTAAATATTTCTATTCCAGCTCTTGAAGAGCTGGGATTCAAAGTCTTCACCCACCAAAAAGTCCCCACCAATGATGGAGGGATATCCTTGGGACAAGTCATCTTAGGAAGAGAAACACCATAGGGATAATCCATTATGAAATCTGAAGAATTTTATCTTTTGTATATGGAAGTTTACTATTTCATAACCGTAGCCACCATTATTTGGAAGATTATATTCCCTTTGAAAAACATCCTTGGAAAGGGTAATATAATAGAAAATAGTTCGTAGGGGGGATAGTAAGAAATGAGAAAAACCATTTTAACTATTCTCCTTTTAAGTTTATTTCTAATCTTTCCAGCCTTTGCTCAAAATCTTAATTTAATTCCTGTTAATGTTACGAAAGTAGTTGATGGTGACACCATTGAGGTAGAACTTAATCAAAAAATAGAAAAGGTAAGATTTATAGGAGTAGATTGCCCAGAAAGTACCACAAGGTTAGATCCATATGGGAAAGAAGCTTCAAATTTTACTAAGGAATGGCTCTCTGGAAAAGAAATTTATTTAGAGTTTGACACACAAGTAAGGGATAGATATGGAAGGATCCTTGCATATGTCTGGCTTACACCAATACAGGAAATTAACGAGGAAGAAATAAGATCAAAAATGTTTAATGCTATATTACTCTCAGAAGGCTATGCTCAGATAATGACAATTCCGCCAAATTTAAAATATGTAAAATACTTTATAAACTTACAAAAAGAAGCACAAGAAAACAAAAAAGGTCTTTGGGGAATTACAATTGCAAAAGAGGAACAAAAAGAAGAAATCAGTACTCAAAAATTATCTTTAGACTCTATAAAGAGCATAAGAAAGGATTTAGATGACAGGAGAGAACTTATTAGAAAAATTTACACATTTGCATCTTATGGCCCAAACTATAATTTAGCTACTTATGTAGAACCCGAAGGGATAGTAATTATTTTAATTGGAGGATATGGTAGCACTCTTACATTAGAGAATTTGAATTTATTTTTTGAAAAATTATGTGAAGCTTTTGCTACTGCTAAATATCCACCAGAAGTTATGATCAATGTGTATGTATCAATTTTTGAAGAAACATCTTTAATGGTAAAGGTACCCATAGGAGCTATATATGATTATTTCAAAGAAAAAATTACCAGACCTGAATTCTTATCAAAATGTACTACTTATATAAATGGGGAAAGAGTATTTTTAGAAGAAGAGGGTAGTCCTCTTTATGTTGGAAACCAAAAATCCAAGATTTTCCACTACTTATGTTGTAGATATAGTTCTCAAATAAATGATGAAAATAAAGTATACTTTACAAGTAGAGATGATGCGATAAATTTGGGTTATAGACCTTGTGAAGTGTGCAAGCCTTAAAGAAAAATTTTATATAGGTTTATTTAAAAGCAAAAGGGAGTATAAAACAATAATTATATCATAGTATTTTATATAAAAGAATTAAAAATATCACTATTGAAAAAGTAGTAGAAAGTCCTCCTTCTATACCAAAATTGCCTCCAGAAAATATGTTAGGACCTTGCAGTGTAAAAAATCTCCAACTATTTGTAAGTTCTTTTCCACTTACAGTAAGCCCTATAACTGGACCTAAAAGAAAATTCCAAGCGAAATGGATACCTATAGGCATCCATAAACCATCTGTAACAGCCCTGGTATATCCAAAAAGAACTCCAATCAGAAATATATTTAACATTGCTAATATATTACCCTTGGCAGAAGAGAGATGTAATATACTAAATATCATACTTGATAAGATTATAGATGCTAAAACACCAAAATTTTCTCTTATTACTTGGAATATATACCCTCTTACAAGAAGCTCCTGAGTAATTGTATTTAATAACATGGCAATACCACTTAATAAGAGTACTGACCAGATAATTTCTCCTTCTCTATAAAGTTTCAAATAACCCAACACCCATAATAAAATAATTGAAATTATAAATATTCCTGAGCCCAATAAAATCCCCATAAAACTATCTTTCATCATATTTTTAGGAGAAAATCCTAAATACCAGAAAGGTTTATGCTCTACAAAAGATACCATTATTAAAGAGGCTATAATTATGGAAATCATGCCCATAGATTCCATGTATAATCTTAACGGAATAGACTTAACAGAATCTTGCTCTTCTAAATATTTTCTTACAGGGATAATAAATGGTGCATATAATAATCCCCATGATATTAAGAATAAACTAACTCTCCATAAAATACTCCAGATTGCTTTAACAAACTCCATACAATCCCCCCTGAATGGATAATATTTATGAATATTTTAACAATTATAATTTTAAAGACAAATATATCATGTATCTTTGTCTTTCCTATTTTAGGATTTATCTTATTTGATATAGTTGCTAGCAGTGCTAAATTGGAGCATTATTAATACTTATCAAAAGAAGTAGAGATTATATAAAAGAAAGATTTTAGAGAAAGAGTAAAGTAAGAATAAAGCATCTGAATAAGTTTGACGATATAAGGAAAGATAGGCTATAATTTATAATTAAACATTCTTATAAGAGGGTAGTTATGGAAAACCTTCAAAAATTTCAGGATTTGCTTAAAAAACTTTTTCAATTTGAATCAGCTGATTTAGATTTTGGTATTTACCGTATTTTAAATTACAAACGAGACAGAATTGAAAAATTTATTGATGAGGATCTCAAAAATACTGTAGAATCAGCTTTCGCTAAACATAAAGATGAAAGACTATCTGGTATAAATCAGAGCTTTGAAGAGACAAAACAGAAAATTATTCAGAACTTCGGAGAAAATGCCTTCATACCTACAGGAGATTTAAAAGAAGAGTTTAAGATTACACCTCTTGGTAAAGATTTTCTTTCTATAAAAGAACAAAAAGAAGAGGCACAAACAATTGATGAGATTAAATTACAAGTTTTCAATGACTTATATAACTTCTTCTCTCGCTACTATGAAGAAGGCGATTTTACACCTCAGTATCGCTATTCAATAAAAGGACATAGATATGCTATTCCTTATAACGGTGAAGAAGTAAAGCTATACTATGCAAATTATGATCAGTATTACACAAAAACTGGACTTCTTTTCCGAGATTACACATTTAAAGCTAATAATCACAGGGTAATTTTTCGTGTTGTCTCTGCTAAAGAAGAGGTGGGGTCAAAAAAGGCTACTAAGGAAAGATTTTTTATGCTTGATGATGAAAATCCTATAGAGATAACAGAGAATAAAAACTTAGTTATTCGCTTCCAGTATAGAGAGCTTACTGAAGAAGAGATTAAAAACTATCAGGTAGAAGGAGGCAGTAATACCTCAAAACAGGAGAAAATAAATCAAAAAATTTATGATGATATCCTAAAGAAGATTGAAGATATGGAATTAAAAATGCAATTAGATAAGGAATATAAAAATGAAAAATCGCTTCTTTTATATCAGTTGAGCAGGTTTACAGCAAAAAATACAAGAGATTACTTTATTCACAAAAACCTTAAGAAATTCCTTTCTGAACAGCTGGATTACTTTATTAAAGCCGAAGTTTTAGATATTGAAACTATTGAAAAGGAAAGATTTTTAGATAAACACATTACTCGTGCAAAAGTAGTACGCGAGGTCGGAGAAAAGATTATTGACTTTCTTTCACAGATAGAAGACTTCCAAAAGAGACTATGGGAGAAAAAGAAATTTGTATTAAAAACAGAATATGTAATTACCATTGACAAAATAAAGGAGTATGCAGGAGAAGAATTCTTAAATAGTATTACTAATGAAATTTTAAAGAATGAGAACCAATTAGAAGAATGGGAAATGCTTGGATTTGGAAAGATAGAGAAAGAAGAAGATTTGTTTTTTAAAAAAGATTTGATAGATGCAGAGTATAGAAAACTTCCGATAGATACTAAGTATTTTAGTCAAGATTTTAAGGAAAGACTCATTGAGAAACTCACTGAAAATGCCGATTTAGATGATCTTTTAGATGGTTTACTTATTAAGAGTGAAAACTGGCAAGCATTAAATTTACTCTTGGGAAAATATAAAGAAAAAGTACAAACAATTTATATTGACCCACCCTTTAATAAAGAACAAGATGCTGATTATCTTTACAATGTGAAATATAAAGATTCTACTTGGGCAAGTACGTTAGAGAATAGACTACGGCTTGCAAGAGATATCTTGGATGAGAAAGGAAGTATTTTTGTTAGATGTGATTACAACGGCAATTGGATTGTCAGACCTTTGATGGATGAGATTTTTGGTAGAGAAAATTTTAGGAATGAATTGACTCTTAGAAAAGTTAATTATCAAGGAACAAATATTCCAGAAAGATTTAATCCAGCATATGATCTACTCTATTTCTATAGTAATGGTGAGAGAATTGTTTTTAGACGAGTGTTTAAAGAAAGAAATAGAGAGATTAGATGGGTTAATGCGATCTCTCCTAAAGAAAATAAAGAAGCAAATGTTATCGTAATTAATGGTAGAAAATTTACAGCACCTCAAAATAATCATTGGAGATTTTCACAGGAGAAATTTGACGCACTTAATTCCGAAGGTAGGATTAGAATTAACGAAGAATACGACTACATTGATGTTTTTGGAAAAAAACAAAAAGGTATGCCTCAATATTTAGAATCACAACTCACACCTCTCGATTCTAATTGGACTGATATCTCCGGATATTCATTTGGCTGGAATTTTCCTACCGAAAACTCAGAGATTCTCTTAAAGCGTATCATAGAATCCACATCTAATGAAGGTGATTTAGTTATGGACTTCTTTTTAGGAAGTGGAACAACAACAGCAGTAGCTCAAAAACTTGGTAGGAAATGGATTGGTATAGAGATGGGAGAACATTTCTGGAGTGTTATTATGCCAAGGATGAAAAGAGTTTTAGCTTATGATAAGTCAGGTATCTCAAAAGAAAATGATGTTAAAGAAAGATATAATGAAAATAATGCTGGTGGCTTTTTTAAATACCAGATTTTAGAACAATATGAGGATACTTTGGATAATATTGAACTTACTGAAAACAAACAGGTAGAATTAAAACTTGGTGATGACTACCTATTAAAATACTTCTTAGATTTTGAAACCAGAGAAAGTCCGTATCTTCTAAATATGGATCATCTTAAAAATCCCTTCTCATATAAGCTTAAAGTCAATCTTGAGGAAGTAGGAGAACCTCAAGAGATGATTGTAGATATACCAGAGACTTTTAATTATCTTCTGGGATTAAAAATTAAAAAGATAAAGGTAAGAAATAATCAAAGAAAATATCTATTTATTCTTGGTGAGAAAGAAGGAAAAGATATAGCAATTGTTTGGAGAGAGTATAAAGAGAATTGGGATGAAGATGATTTTAAGAAGGATAAAGAGTTTATTATTCAAGAGCTTAAACCTTGGAGACCACATATTGTCTATGTAAATGGTCAAAGTGTTTTAACTTCTAAACTTGGCGATAACATAGTAGAAATAAGATACATTGAGCCAGAATTTAAAAGATTAATGGGATAAAGTTATGTCAATAGAAAAATACCTTGTCCTAAACAAATACATACTTTCTCTCTTTGGAGTAGATGATTTCAGAAGTTTTCAGGAAAAATTAAAAGATGCCCCAGTTGGCGTTGATAGTGATGGAAGAACTCACTTTATAAATGTATTACGATCCTCTTTCGGAAATATTCAAAAAGATAAACTTTCAGAAGAGACTCTTCTTAGATACGATGAAAATATTCAATCCTATGTAAGGAAAATAAACTACAGACGTGAGCCTGTTTCTTTAAAGTATTTTCAATATTTAGCTGTACTTTCTGCTGAGATCATCTTAGACAATCTCAAGAATAGAAAGATTGAATTTTTATATGAACTGAATGAATTTCTAAAGGGTTACAAAGAGGAAGATGTTAAAATTATAGATGAGTTTTCTGAAAATGACTTAAAGAAACTTGCTTTTTGGATGGCTACAGGTTCTGGTAAGACTCTCATTATGCATATAAACTATTACCAATTCTTCAAATACAAGTTGTTTTCTCCTGACAATATCATTCTTATTACTCCTAATGAAGGGCTTTCAAAACAACATTATGAGGAATTAGAGAAAAGTGGTATTCCCTGCAAGCTTTATAGTGGAACCCTAAATGGTGGCTTAAGTACTGAAAATGAAGTCTTAGTCATAGAGATAACTAAATTTATTGAGGAGAAAAAGGGAAAAGGAGTTACTCTACCTGTAGATGTTTTTGAAGGTAGAAATCTTATTTTTGTAGATGAAGGACATAAAGGTAAGGGTTCAGAAGACCAAAAATGGGCAAGACGGCGGGATAAACTTGCTGAAAATGGCTTTGTTTTTGAATATAGTGCAACTTTCGGTCAGATTTTAAACATAAAAAGTAAAGAGATTCTTAAAGAATATGCTAAATCAATTCCTTTTGATTATTCCTATAAATACTTCTACTTAGATGGATATGGTAAGGATTTTTCTGTCTTAAATGTGAGACAGGAAAAGATTAACGACCAAGAATTCCAAGAAGTAATGTTTGTAGCAAATCTTTTATCTTTTTATGAACAGCTTTTGGTTTACGAAGAAAATAATAGATTAGCTAAAGAATATAATTTAGAAAAACCTCTCTGGATTTTTGTTGGAACAACGGTCACTGGAAAAGAAGCAGAATCTGATGTTATTCAAATTGTGGATTTTATTAAAAAAGTTATTCAGGATGAAGACTGGTTAAAAAAATGGGTGGAGAATATTTTAAATGGTAATACAAATCTAAAGAATGAAGATGGTAAGGACATATTTCAAGATAGATTCACATATCTAAGGAAGAGAGGATTTGACTTTGAAGACCTTTACAAAAAGATTTTCAATGGAAAAGGAAGCCTCAAACTATACGAGTTAAAAAATGCTGAAGGAGAATTGGGATTGAAGATCGGAGAGAATAAATATTTTGGAGTTATAAATATTGGTGATGCTCCAGAGTTCAAAAAGTATTTAAAGGAAATATCAGTGGAACAAGATGCAATATCAGGATCTCTTTTTGACGATATTAAAAGGGAAGACTCACCTATAAACATTCTCATAGGTTCAAAAAAATTCATTGAGGGCTGGGATACTTGGCGTGTCTCTTCTATGGGGCTCCTAAATATTGGTACTAACCAAGGTCCACAGATTATTCAGCTATTTGGTAGAGGAGTAAGATTGAAGGGAAAAGGAATGTCTCTTAAAAGAAGTAGTGATAATCCTCAGATTCAATTGTTAGAGAGTCTCAATATTTATGGAATTAAAGCTGATTACCTGAGCAAATTTTTAGAGGCTATCAGAAATGAGGGGGTAGAGCTTGAAACCATTGAAATACCTATAAAAACTCAACACGAGGATAAATGGAATAGTCTTTATACCCTTACTAAAAGAGAAGATAAAGAGTTTGAAGAGGACAATATTTTAAGTTTAGAGATTGATAATAAAATTAATTTTACCATAGACCTTCGGCCAAAAGTATCAGTACATCTATCAAAAGATAGAAAAGAAGGAGGAATTGAAACAGAAGAGATAAAACAAGAAGTTGAGAGGATGAGACTTTCAGAAGATATCTTAGATCTACTCAACTGGGAAAGAATATGGCAGGAAATACTTGAGTTTAAAACACAAAGAGCTTATTGGAATCTAACTTTTAATAAAGAAATCCTTAAAGCCATTCTTTTGTCTGATAAATATAATGTTTTAGTACTTCCTGAACTTCTTGAGATTAAAAGTTTAGAAAATGTAACACTTTTGGAAGACATAGCAATCTTTGTTATTAAAAAATATTTGGATTTATTCTATGGGAAATATGCAAAACAATTTGAAACAGAAAACTTATGCTATGTTGAAATTAAACAGCTGCCATTACCCTTTATTTCTGAAGGGAAACAGTGTTATAAAGTACAAGTAGACAAGAAAGATAAAGACTTAATTAAAGAGATAACAAATCTAACAAAAAATTTAGATAAACTACTTATAGAAGATATTAATGGGGCTTTACCCAGAATTTACTTTGATGGCTCTCTCTATGTGCCTATACTACTTCAAAGCAAAAAAATAGAGAAAATATCTCCTGCAGGCTTAGTAGAAAGTGAAAAGGAAGCTGTACTAAAGTTAAAAGAGTACTTGGAAAGTCATAGAGATAAAATCAGATCTGAAATATATCTTTTGAGAAACCTTCCTTTTTCTGGCGTAGGTTTTCAACTTCAGTGGGCAAAATTTTATCCTGATTTTATCATGTGGATAAAGGAATATAACCGACAAGCTATACTCTTCATAGATCCAAAAGGGCTTGAGTATTCAAAAGGATTAGATGATGAGAAGATAAGATTTTGTAAGGATGAAATTAAGGAGATGGAAAAAAATTTAGGTAGAGGGAATATAACTTTAGATGGTTTTATTCTTTCTATAACACCCTATAATGAATTAATAAAAGGCTTTGGAACACCTCCTTCCAAAGATGATTTTATAAAAAGTCATGTGCTATTTCTATCAGATATAGATTGGCCAGAGATTTTGTTTAATAGTGTGTAAAGTATAATAAGATTTATTAATAACCATGAGAATTTTTAGCCTCTTTCTTATTGTCCCAATAGATTTTATAATGTATATTTATTACAAAAATATTTATTACAAAAAAATGAGGAGATGAAAAATGTGCTTAGGAGTGCCATTAAGAATAAGAGAGGTTAAAGAGGATAATACTGCCATAGCGGAGATGGGAAATTCCACTATAGAGATAAGCACTATATTTACGCCTGAGGTGAAAGAAGGAGATTATGTTATAGTCCACGCAGGATTTTCCATAACTATTCTTTCAGAGGAAGAAGCAAAGGACATCAAGTCCCTTTTAGAAGAAATGGAAGAATAAATTTATGGAGGCA
>ERZ795045.737-NODE-737-length-39930-cov-5.258408_pt1 | contig 39930 bp, 29 predicted proteins | sample MGYA00375129_ERZ795045 | MGnify/ENA primary metagenome ERZ795045 (study PRJEB30174, sample SAMN05720166) | activated sludge metagenome | isolation source: anaerobic digester from wastewater treatment plant | place: Japan | collected 2015-05-15 ...
TGTATCCCTACCGGGGATGGGAAGACCTGTACCGGACGCAGTACGCGTGGGACCGGGTGGCGCGCTCCACGCATTCGGCGAACTGCACCGGCTCGTGTTCGTGGAAGGTGTACGTGAAGGACGGGGTGATGCTGCGCGAGGAGCAGGCGGCCGATTATCCCCGGATCAACGAGGAGATCCCCGATTACAATCCCCGGGGCTGCCAGAAGGGGGCGTGCTTCGTCGAATACGTCTATGGGGCGCAGCGGCTGAAATATCCGCTGATCCGGACGGGCGCGCGCGGGGAAGGGAAGTGGCGGCGGGCCACCTGGGACGAGGCGCTGGGGCTGATCGCGGAGAAACTGGTGGAGAACGTGTATCGGCATGGGCCGGACACGAACACGTTCTTCTCGGTGATCCCCGCCATGTCGCCGGTGTCGTTCAGCGCGGGGACGCGGCTGGCGCATTACCTGGGCGGCGTGGTGTGCTCGTTCTACGACTGGTATTGCGACCTGCCGCCGGGCGAGCCGATCACCTGGGGCGTGCAGACCGAATCGTGCGAGTGCGCCGATTGGTTCAATTCGAAATTTATTGTGCTGTGGGGCAGCAACATCAACCAGACGCGCATCCCCGACGCCCATTTCGCGTGGGAGGCACGCTACAACGGGGCGAAAGTGGTCTGCGTGTCGCCCGACTACAACAGCAGCGCCATCCATTGCGATCAATATCTCCGCGTGCATCCCGGAACCGACGCGGTGCTGGCGTTGACCGCCTGCCGGTACATTCTCGATCAGAAATGGCTCGACGAGTCGTATGTCAAGGAGCAGACCGACCTGCCCCTGCTGGTGCGCCGGGACACCAGCAGATTCCTCCGCGCGAGCGATTTGAACCAGAACGCGCCTGATCCCGAATCCGTGTTCTATGTGTGGGATGGCAAAACCAACCAGCCGCGCCCGGTTCCTGGATGCCAGGGGAGCGAAGCGAAAACCTTGGCGCTGGGGGACCTCGATCCCCAATTGGAGGGTGAGTGGACGGTGACACTGGCGGATGGAACGTGTTGCGCCGTTACCACCGTGCTGTGTCAACTGCGGGACAAGTTGGCGGATTCCCTGTATTCGCTGGAGGGGGCGGCGCGGCATTGCGGTATTCCATTGAACGACCTTACCCAATTCGTTCACGATTTCGCCACGCGCAAACCGGCGATGATCATCCATGGGGCGGGAGTCAATCACTGGTACCACAACGATCTGCTCAACCGGGCGATGATCCTGCTGGTAGCGTTGACGGGTAACACCGGGAAGAACGGCGGGGGATTCAACCACTACGTGGGACAGGAGCGGATTTGGCCCGAGCACGGCTTCAAGATGCTGGCGTTTCCCGAGGGCGCGGGCAAGCAGCGCTTTCAGAACATGACGCTGTGGACCTATTGCCATTCCAAGCAGCAGGATCCCCATCTCATCGCCGGGAAACCGGTCGAGCATTACATCCTCGAGTCGGCGCGCAACGGCTGGATGCCGATCTGGCCCAAACAAGACTGGGCGGTGCTGACGCCGGAGCAAATGCACGATCTGCCCCGCAAGCCGCGGGCGCTGATCGTGTGGCGGGCGAACTATCTCAATCAGGCCAAGGGCAACGAGGCAATCCTGCGCTCGCTGTGGCAGGACCTGGACCTGATCGTGGACATCAACTACCGCATGGACACCACCGCGTTGTACAGCGACGTGGTGCTGCCAGCCTCGACTTATTACGAGAAAACCGATCTCAACTCCAGCGATTGCCATTCGTACATGCATCCCTTTTCCAAGGTGCTGGATCCGATGTTCGAATCGAAGACTGATTGGGACATTTTCGGCGCGCTGGCCCAAAAGATCGAAGAAGTGGTCAAGGCCAAGAACCTGCCGCCGTTCGACGACAAGGAATTCGGCTGGACACGGGATCTTTCCCGTCTGCACGATGACTGGACCTCGAAGGGGAGTATCCGGACGGACGAAGAGGCGTGCGACTTCATCCTGTCACATTCACCGGAAACGCAAGGTATGTCGTATTACGGGTTGCAAGACCAGCCACAACGGTTCGTGGAGATCGACGAGGAAGCGTGGAACAGTGACATCGAGGCGGGGCGGGCGTACACGCCGTTTACGCATCAGGTTGAGAAGAAACGGCCCTGGCGGACGCTGACCGGGCGGCAGCAGTTTTACATCGATCATCCCTGGTATCTCGAACTTGATGAACAACTGCCGGTTCACAAGGACCCGCAGGACGATTCCGAGTTTCCGTTCTATTGGAACACGCCGCACGGGCGCTGGTCGATCCACTCGACCTGGCGGGACAACCGTTACCTGCTGCGGCTGCAACGGGGGCTGCCGATTGTGTATATCCATCCGGATGACGCGCGTGAACGGGGGATCGCGGACAACGACTGGGTGCGGATTTTCAACCACCAGGGTCAGGCGGTGGTGAAGGCCAAGATCCTGCCCGGCGAGAAGCCGCGGCGGCTGACCATGTACCACGGATGGGAGAAGTTCCTGGGATTCCAGGAAGGCGGATGGCAGTCGCTGACGTATATCAAGATCAAGCCGACACAACTGGTGGGGAAATACGGGCAGTTGCATTTCAAGTTGAACTACTGGGGGCCGACGGGCAACAACCGGGATATTAAGGTAAACATCGAAAAGTACACTGGTCCGGTGGCCGGCTATACGCCCTCGGTTTAACCGCTGTTCCGGGAATTGGATTTTCGATGCCCCGTCATCACACGGATGAACCGGACCGAGACCAAAAACCTGTCCCCTCTCCCTCTGGGAGAGGGTTAGGGTGAGGGAAGCCCTGTAAGGGCGGAACGGTATGGAAACCAATTGACGATCGCATTCGAACAAAGATCGGAATCCCCCCACCAGCTTGAGCAGAGAAGGAGCGGAAACATGGCCCAGCATCAATACGCGATGGTGATGGATCTGAACAAGTGCATCGGATGCCACACCTGCTCGATGGCCTGCAAGAAACAATGGACCGACCGGGACGGCATGGACTACATGTATTGGAACAACGTGGAGACCCATCCCGGCATGGGGTATCCCCGCGACTGGCACAAGCAGGGAGGCGGATTCGACGTCCGGCGCAACCTGCGGCCTTCGCCGCTGCCCGCCAAGGAAGCGTACGGCGAGGCGTTCGAATACGATTACGCGCAGCGGTTGTACCAGGGGAGCGGCAAACCGGTGATGCCTCACAAGCCGCCCGTGTATACGCCCAACTGGGACGAGGACGTGGGCGGCTTCGATACCCAAAATCCGTACTTCTTCTATTTGCCGCGGATTTGCAATCACTGCACGCATCCGGCCTGCGTGGAGGCCTGCCCGCGCAAGGCGATCTACAAGCGGCAGGAAGATGGCATCGTGTTGATCGACCAGCAGCGCTGCAATGGCTACCGCTACTGCATTCAATCGTGCCCCTACAAGAAGATCTACTTCAATGAAGTGACGGGCAAGAGCGAGAAGTGCGTGTTTTGTTATCCCCGGCTGGAGAAGGGGGAGGTGAACGCCTGCGCGGCGCAATGCCCGGGGCGGATCCGGTTCGTGGGCTTGCTAGATGATCCCGAGTCGCCCGTGCATAAACTGGTGCTGGTTTATAAAGTGGCGTTGGGATTGTTCCCGGAGAAAGGGACGCACCCCAACGTCTATTACGTGCCGCCCTTCAATCCGCCCAAGGAAGGCAATGCGGGGAAAAGCATTCTTTACGATCCACGCTTGCCGCTGGCGTATCTGCAATACCTGTTCGGCCCCAAGGTGGGGGAAGTGATTGCGTTTCTGGAAGGCGAATTGAAGAAATCGCAGGAGGGCGGACGCAGCGAAGTGTTGCAACTGCTCATCGGCCGGGACGCGGGCGTGCGGTTCCGGATCGTGCCGGAAATCGTGAAGGCCGCCGTGCCGCCCGGCGCGGAATCAAAATTCCCGGATCGGCCTCCGGGTCCGCCGCTTAGCAAGTTGGGCACGCCGCGGGCGGTGGGGGCGGCCGGGGGGATCACGCCGATCGAGGCGGAAACGCTGCGTATCGTTCATGGGCCGGCGGACGCCTGCGCAGGATGTGGGCAGGGATCTTCCTGCGCAATGGCGGGGAAGGGGTGCTGAGGTGTTTCTGCGTGCCGTGGGGAGAGACGATCATTTGAAGGAGAAAGCCTTTTGGAAGGCTTTCCCTCACCCGGAACCTCTCTCCAAGGGACGAGGAGGAGGAATACCCGACGCCGGGTGAGGCAGGTGGGCTGCGTTGTGTTGTTAAGCCAATCTCCGAAAGGACAAGCGAGGATGATTATGGGCGCATGGCGAATGTGGCAGTGGATTTTGATTTTCGGTGGGCTGGGTTTTTCTTCACTCGAAGCCGCCGCGCAAGTGGAAAGTGGCGTGTTAGCGCTGAGTCCTGCTTCCATGCCGGCGGAACGGAGCCTGGAGGAAGTCCTGAATCCCGCCAATCCGCTCTGGAAGGGCGCGCGGGCGTATTCCGTACGGTTGAACCGGACACCTCCCTTGTACGCGGACGGGCCGTTTGACGATGGAGAACGGCCCGAGACTACGGTACGGATGGTGCGTTTGGCGGATCAAACCACCGTGATCCGGATCGAGTGGGCGGACGCGACGGTCAACGAATTTGCCCCCGCGAAAAAGTATCCGGACACGGGCGAGGCGCATATTTATCCTCTGCATACGGAAAATACGGACACATTCGGAGACGCGATGGCGGTGATGGTGCCGCAGGCACGCGGGCCGGCGGTGTCGTATCCGTCGCTGATGATGGGCGAGGCGGCGCAACCGGTGGATATCTACGCGTGGATGGCAGGCCGGGGATTTGCTTGGATGAATGCGCATGGGCGGGCGTCCACCGAGTTCGCGCCGGGATTCGCGCCGGGGACAGTTCAAGGGCAGGCGTCGCGGATATCGGCTGGCTGGGCGGCGACAGTGGTTGTCCCGGGCTTGGTGAGAGGGACGCCTCTTTGTTTCGCGATCTGGGACGGAGAAAAGCAACATCGCGATGGCGTGAAATATTTCAGTCTCTGGTACGAGGTGGGAAAATGATCCAAACGGCAAACGGACGAACGTTGGAGGAATTACGGGAGTCGGCGGCGATGTGGCAATTTTTTCGCGATTTGTTTGACTTTCCCAGTTTGAAACAATGGATCAGGTTGCAGGATGAACGATCCCGGGCAGCCTGGGAGATTGTGCGGCGAAACCTCAAAGCCGGGGTTCCTCCTGAAATCCCCGTCCCCACGGATGTTCAGGCGTACGAAGAAACGTATCTGGCTACCTTTGAGGTTGGAATCCCACACCCGGTATGCCCGTTGATCGAGTCGCATTGGAACAAGCGGTTTCCTGTGCCTGCGATCTTGCACGAGAACATTTTGTTTTACAAACAATTTGGTTTGGAACTGCGCCCCGGGGCCGGGGAGATGGCGGATCATCTCCGGTATCAGTTGGAGTTTCTGCATCACCTGGATTGTCTCGAGATCCGTGCCTGGCGGGATGAGAGCGGCGGAGAGACGATCCGGCAAATCCATCAAGCCCGGCGCGATTTTCTCGAGCGGCATCCGGGGTATTGGATTCCAACTGCGGCACGGGTTTTAAAAGAAAAGCGCGATAATACCTGGCCTTCCCACTGGATATCCCTGCTCGCCTTGGCGCTGGAACGCGCCATGGAAGATTCCTGCCTTCCGGCCCTCTTGTAGGCTATTTTTCCACACCTTGCCTAGGCAACGGCCGTGTTTCGTGATGGGATTGGCATACTTTGGTCTATCATTCTTTGTGATAAGATGGTATGCCATGATGGATCTCAACGATCTTCCCATACTTGGAATCGGTGGTTGGAGCGGAGCGGGGAAAACCTCGTTAATCGAAAACATCCTGCCGCGCTTACAGGAGCAAGGCCTGCGGACGCTGGTGTGCAAGCATTGCCAGCATGGCTTCGAGATCGACCGCGCGGGGAAGGACAGCGACCGTCTTTTTCAAAGCGGCGGAGACGTTTTTGTTCAGGACGCAGAACAAGGATGCTGGAGAACGCATGTCGTCCCGGAGCATTCGATCGTGTCGATTTTGCCTTTCCTGTCGCGCCGGTACGATCTGATTTTGGTGGAAGGGCACAAAGACATTCCGCTGCCGGCCGTTTGGCTGGAACATCCCACAAAAAAAGATCCGCCACCGAAATCGGTTGAGGTGATGGAAACCCTGGCGGTGAATCCCGGCCGGGAGGACGCCCTATTGGCTTGGCTGGCGGATTGGCTTCCCAACCAATGGCAAAAAACTCCGGTATTCGGGTGTGTGCTGATCGGGGGGGAAAGCCGCCGGATGGGGCGGCCTAAGCACCTGATCGAGACCGAGGGATTGACTTGGCTGGAATGGACCCTGCGGGCGTTAAAACGGGTCTGTTCGCGAGTGGTGATCGCGGGAGCGGGAGAATTACCGGAACGGATGGTCAATCCCATCCAGTTGCCGGATATCATGGGAGCGGCAGGGCCGATGGCCGGCGTTTTGGCGGCCATGCGCTGGACCCCGTCCGCGTCGTGGATCATGGCGGCCTGCGATATGCCGCAAGTGAGTTTCCCCGCGCTGGATTGGTTGATCTCACACCGGCGGCCTGGAGTGTGGGCCATTCTCCCCCGGGGCGGGAAGCCTCGGGCCGTGGAACCGTTATTGGCCTATTATGACTGCCGGTCGCATGCCGTAATCGAAAGCTTATTCGCGCAAGGCAATCATTCCCTGGCTGCCGTTCAAAACCATCCGAAGACCGCCACCCCTGAAATCCCATATCACCTCCGAGACGCCTGGGTGAATGTGAACCGGGAAGATGAGTCATAAAGGGGGAGAAGGAATAGGAGATTGATGAATCCAACCGGTTGGTTTGGAAACCACGCCGTCCCTCTGAAGAAAATACGCCATGGCCGTTTGCGCATGGCTTTTTTTGTCCTAAAACTTCAAGCATATATCCGTGAAATCCGGAGTATGGTAAATTGTTTTTACGTTACATTTACCTGAACGCCGTATTTTCTCTCGGCCCTATTCGTGATAAGAGGACGGATGGTCAAGCGAAATGATTCCTCCCTTTCGGGGGGAGGATCAGGGTGAGGGAAATCCGAATAGGGCGAAAATCGTCCTTGCTCTGCCACCGGGTAAATCCGGAGGTTTTTTTTAACGAAAACTACTTGGATACGGCCTAGCCACAATTGAGGATGCCATGAATTTTCTGCGCCTGTGTTTTTCGGTTGGTGTTACACTGCTTTGGGCCGCCGGGGAGATATCCAGGGCTGACGAACTTCTCCCTGTGTCGTTTGAGCAAAGAGAGGGGAAACTGCAGATCTCCATCGGCCAACGGCCCTTCGCCACGTATGTTTGGAAGGATGAACAAATCCACCGGCCGTATTTTTGTTCTCTTTATTCTCCCCGCGGTGTACAGGTCACCCGCAATCATCCCCCTCTCGAGGGCATAGACAGCGTTGACCATGCTGATTTTCACCCGGGTCTGTGGTTGTCGTTCGGTGATCTAAACGGATCGGATTTTTGGCGCAATCAGGCCCGGACGGAGTTCATCGAGTTTGTCCAGCCGCCGCAAGGCTCGGCGGGACGGGGAGATTTCGCGGTCAAGAATTACTATCGCGCCAAAGATGATCGGTTGATCTGCCAAGAGATATGTCAGTACACTGTGCTGGTCCGCCCGGCCGGGTATTATTGGCTCATCCGGTCCCGTTTTTCATCAGGGAACGCGTTTGCCTTCGGCGATCAGGAGGAGATGGGCCTAGGTGTTCGTGTGCATACAGCCATGACCGTTCCAAAGGGAGGGCAAATTCTGAACAGCGAGGGATTAAAAAATGAAAAGGAGGTATGGGGCCGGACCGCCGCGTGGTGCGATTACAGCGGCACGGTGAATGGCGTTTCCGTGGGCGTGACCCTGATGCCAGCGCCCGGCAATTTCCGGCCCTGCTGGTTTCATGCCCGCGATTACGGCCTCCTGGCCGCCAATCCCTTCGGCCGCAACGCCTTCACGCGGCTGGAAAAGAGCCGGGTAACCGTTGCGCCGGGAACGGAGTTCCAACTGGCATTCGGGGTATTGATCCATGATACCATACCGATGGACCGCGCCTCTCTCGATGCGGCTTATCAGGAGTTTTTGCGGTTGATCAAGAATTGACATGAATAGGTGCTTGATTACTGACTCGATTTAGGAGGGGCCGGGGAGTTTTTCTAACGCAGCCGAAACTCGTAAAATGGACCAGGTGAATCGATGGTGAGGAGAGTGCATATGGCACTCTTTCCACGCTTCCCTCACTCCAATCTTCTTCCGGAGGGAGAGAGAATTCATGGCTTGGGTCATTACCGTCCTCTGTCAGTGTTCGAAGAAATGATGAGAAAATCAAAAATAGCCATTACAAAATAGCCATTACATTGTTCCGAAAGGAGACCCCCATGCGTTCCAATCTCCTAGCGTTTATTTTCATCATCGTATGGATGAATCCCTTCGCGGCCTTCGCACAGCCGGCGCCCCTCACCACCTTTCCGGCGGTGGAAGACCTGCCCATCCGTCCCGAACTGCCCGATCCCTTCACGATGTTTGACGGCACACCCGTGAAGACGCCGGAACAATGGTTCCGATACCGCCGGCCCGAACTCAAGCAATTGTTTCAGTATTACATGTACGGCTTCATGCCCGCGCCTCCGGGAATCCAGGCCACCGTGACCAAGACGGATCCCACGGTATTCGAGGGCAAGGCGACACTGAAGGAAGTCGAGATCCGCATCAACGGCTTGCCGGAGAACGCCCCGCGCATTCATCTCGCTCTTTTTGTTCCAAACCACAAAACCGGTCCGTTCCCTGTGTTTCTCGGCCTGAACAAATGCGGCAATCACACGGTGGTAAACCACACGGGAGTCACGATTTATCCAGAGACCTGGACTCATTCCGGTTGCCCGAAAACCGATGATTCGCGCGGTTCCGAGACCGATTTCTGGTGCGTGGAGAATTCCATCAACCGGGGATACGCCTTCGCCACGTTTCATGAAAGCGACATTGATCCCGACCAGCCCGATTTCACCGACGGCATCCATCCGTTCTATCCTGATTTGCCTGGTCCACCCGAAACCCGGTGGGGAACCATTGCCGCATGGGCTTGGGGTTTGCAGCGCGGTGTGGATTATCTCTGCCAGGATCCGGACATAGACAACACCCGTGTCTGCCTGATCGGCCATTCGCGCCGGGGCAAGACCGCCCTGTTGGCCGCCGCCTTTGATGAACGCGTGGCCCTTGTCGATCCCCACCAATCCGGCACCGGCGGCTGCGCCCTCAGCCGTAATAACGATCAGGAGACTGTCAAGCGGATCAATGATGTGTTTCCGCATTGGTTCAACGATATGTTCACCCGGTTTAACGACAACGAGGCCAAACTGCCCATCGATCAACACCTGCTGATGGCTCTGGTTTCTCCCCGCGCGCTGATTGACACCGCCGGCCTGCAAGACAAGTGGGCTAACTACGACAGCGCCCTGCGCGCCCTGAACGAAGCGGATAAGGTGTATAAATTCCTGGGAGCGGAGGGCATGAAGGGAGACGGTGTCATAGAAGAGGAAGAAGCCATCCAGCCCGATACCGTGGGCGATCTACTGCAGTACCGCCGCGACACCGAGCACACACTGAATCTTGGCTATTGGAACCAGATCCTCAATTTCGCCGATGTCTATTTCGCGAAACGGGCCCAAAAACCGCCCTTGCGGGTTTCCGAAGCCTATCCCACGATCGGACGGATCGAACGCTTGAGCGGCGCGCTTGACGCGCTCATCCCTGCCGATGCCCGTATTGAGGTCCTGGCGGAAGGTTTCGACTGGTCGGAAGGCCCGGTCTGGGTGCGGGACGGGAACTATCTTCTCTTCTCAGACATTCCCCTCAACACAGTATATAAGTGGAAAGAAGGCGAAGGACTGAGCGTTTATCTCAAACCTTCCGGCTATACCGGTTCGGCACCCCGGGGTGGCGAGTCCGGTTCCAACGGCCTGTTGCTTGATCCCCAAGGCCGGCTGGTGCTCTGCCAGCATGGCGACCGCCGCCTGGCGCGCATGGAGGCTCCGCTTTCCGATCCGCGGCCGGAATTCACTACCCTCGCGGACCGCTGGGATGGCAAGCGTTTCAACAGTCCCAACGACGCGGCCTATCACAAGAATGGGGATCTCTATTTCACTGATCCTCCCTATGGATTGGAGAAGAATATCGACGATCCCGCGCGAGAACTCGATTTCCAAGGCGTGTACCGGCTGACACCCCAAGGAGAACTATCCCTCGTCTCTCGCGAAATGTCCCGCCCCAACGGCGTGGCTTTTTCGCCGGATTATAAAACCTTGTATGTCTCCAATTCCGATGGCCGCCAGCCTGTCTGGATGGCGTTTCCTATTGCCGAGGACGGCACGCCCGGTCCCGGCCGGGTCTTCTTCAGCGGAGATAAAATCAAGGGCAACCGCCGGGGAGGCGGAGACGGCCTGAAAGTGGATAGCCAGGGCAATCTGTTTGCCACCGGGCCGGGCGGCGTGCTGGTGATCTCACCTGAAGGCGAGCATTTGGGGACGATCATGACCGGCAGACCCACGTCCAACTGCGCGTTCAGCGGTGACGGGAAAACCCTATACATCACTGCCGATGATCTCTTGCTTCGCATCAGTTTGACTGGCCGGTCCTGAATGTTCATCCCGGCTTACGGCTTCGGATCCACGGGAATCGGGCCGAGAGACGGGAGTTTGTCGATTTCCCGGTAGATATCGGGGAACATGGCTTCGGCCGATAAGTCGTCTTCGCTGGGGGATCCGTCTCCCCCCAGGCTTTTCAAGTGCATTTTTCCCTGGTCATCCACCCGGTATTGCAGCCGCCGTCCCCAGGGATCCTGGAATACCCGGCTGGTTTCCACGTAGGGACCCATCCAACGGCCGGTCGCTTCCAGGATTTCGGGTTGGCTGATCAACGCCTCCAGGTTGTTCTTCTCGCTGGGATACGCTCCCACATGCAAGCGGTAGATCTCCAAGGCCAGTACCAGATACAACATCTGCTGGTCGAAGGTAAATTCCTGGGCGCCGATCTCGATGCGATAATCGTCCAGTGTTTTCTGCGCCGGCGCTGGACCCCCGCAGGCCGCCGGGAACAGGACGCATGCCAAAAGAATCGCGGTTGTGGATTTCATTGCGGTGGCTGCACAATAGGCAGGGACCGGGCCGGGGCGTTCAATCCCGGATCCTGCCGGGCGTCGTTCATGATATCTTCCAACTCTTTGCGGGCCTGGTCCTTCAGGCCGCTGCGCAGAAGTGACAAGGCCCGGCTGGCGATCATGCGGTCGAAAACCTGCTGCCTCGCCTGGGGCGACGCGAATTCTTGAATCACTTGGTGGCGCAGCGATGAAAGCAACTCCAGCAGGGCGCCATATTCCTCTCCATAGGCCAACTCCAATTCCTGCCGGATTGAGGCGGCCAGGGTTGGACTGATTCCCGATGTGGAAATGGCGATCGTCAACGGTCCCCGTTCGACCAAGCTGGGGACGATAAAGGAGCCTTCATCCGGAGCGTCGGCCACGTTGCAGAGAATATCCTTTTCCCGGGCCAATTGGGCCACCTGACGATTCACGTCCCGGTTATCGGTGGCCGCCACCGCCAGGAATTTTCCATCCAAGTCAGCCGGTTCGAATTCCCGCTCCAGCCATTGGATCTCTTTTTGAAAGGCCATGTATTCCAAGACCGGTTCCAAGCGGGGACTGACCACAGTTACCCGGGCGCCGCAATCACAAAGCGCCGCGGCTTTCCGCCGGGCCACTTCTCCCCCGCCGGCCACCAAGACCGGTTTCCCCGTGATATCCAGGCAGAGATGATAATACCTTGTGTAGGGTGTTTCCGGTGAATTCATGCTTGACCTCCCCGGCGGAGATGTCAGATGGAGGCTCGCCAGGAAATCGATAACCGGCGTTTCTTAGCCCTCTATAATCCGTGTTTCTTTATCGGCCTGCCAGCTCCTCTTCACGGTGTGCGTATCACTTGGACCGACCAAGGTTCCATAGCGGGAACCGGAATCGTGGTTCCCGGGAAATGCACCTTCCGCGAAAACGGTTCGGCTGCCAGGTTCACCAACAGATTCTGAACGCGTGGTCCTTCCTTCAAATGGACGAAGACCAATCCCGCGTGCACCGGCTGGATGACCGGCGCCGCGTCCGGTCCCGAAAAGGTAAACCAGATCAGTTCATTTTTAAATGGGATGCGCAGCCGCAGCGCATCATTCACCACCGTCATATCCGGCAGCGAGAGAGGAAACCACAAAGAGGCGCTGGTTTGGTGAAACCGGATTCCCGTGGTTTCGACTTGTTCGGCGGCCGCGCACACGGCAGGGTTTTGGATCCAATCCACGTAAGAAGATCCCGCCGGTTGCCGGAAGATTAGAATCGTGTGATTTTGGGTAAATAAATACGCCGCGGCGGTTTCGCCGTAGGAGACCAATACCGCGTCCACACCGGTTCCCACGGAGCACGCGTGAAACAACTGCCCGTCCGGACTGGCTATGATGTCCATCCGCCGCGAATCGAATCCCAAACCCACGATTCCCGAGGCCAGCCGCTGCGTGGGAAAAATCACCGGCGCGCCACCCCGGTAGGTCCAGACTTGCATGCCTTTGATCCATGAGGGTCCCTGGAGATACACGGCGGTCTGATAATTCTTCCCGGCCAGCACGTACAGGGAATGATCCGGCCGCGCGCAGATTTGAAAATAGGGGGAGTAAGGGATTTCCTTCAATTCTGATGGCCGTTCGTGATATTGCGCACCTAGCAAAAATGTGTACCCCCCGGCGTCCAACGCGAAACCGGCCGGCAGGTCGATTAACGCTTCCAAATACCGCGTGGCGATCTGCGCGAAGTAGGGCCGGCGGGCCGCGTAATAGGTCATCGGCCCTAGCAGGGAGGCCACCTGAACCCGCAACCGCTCCAGGGGATGCCGGTCCATTCCGATCAAGGGAACCGCCCGGAAGGAATATAACCGCGTAAACCATTCCAGGCTGGCCATTAGAGTGTCATCCCACTCCGCGGCGTTCCGGCTCAACCGGTATATGAAAAGAGAGCGGATGAACCGGCCGGCCCGGACGGGATCCAACGCGCCCGGTTCCCATATCTCTCCTCCCGGACCGATCATCGGCCGGAGCCATTCGATTACCCGGCCAGCCGCTTCGCCGTATTTTTTTTCACCCAGGAGTTGCGATCCGAGCGCCATCGTCCCACACCAAGCCATGGCTTCGGTGGAAGGCGTGCGGGGTTCTTGGCTCAGCAGTGTGTCTAGCGCCTGGTGCAGCCAGGATTGGAATGGAGCACGGTCTTTCTCCTTGAGCGATTGTCCCGCCCGCGCATAAGCGTACAGGAGCGGTTCCACATGGGCGGCCAACGGCGCGCCCTCGAGAAAAGCGCCCGTGAAGAGCATACGGCCGGAATCTATCCCGGCGCTTTTCACAAAGGTCCGTACTATAGTCTCGATGGCTGTGAAGACCAGCGCGTTTTGATGATACTTGGAAGAGGGGAGGGAATAAGCGAAGGCCATCGTGCCCGCGAGTTCCGCGGTGCGCAACGCCGGGGGGTTCTCCTCGCCGGAAAATCCGATGTTGGATTCGTTGGGAGGAGGGGTTAGCCATCCGGAGGCGGCATCGAAATATTTCAGCGCCTCTTGGATGTCGCGGTCCAGCATCGCGATGTACAACTCGGCGATCTTGCTCTCGCGGGGATTAATCGTGATTCCCGCCGGTTCTTGGGCCGCCATGCCCTTCAACGCGATGAAGAATACAATCCCCCAATACCAGCCATGGTGTCGAATCAGGTTCATACTGCCTTCGGGTAGTTGTGTTGGGTGGGACCGGCATCCTTATCCCGCATCGGATTCGATCCCTGGAACCGGATATTGATCAATCCCGGTGATCTTATATCATACTACCATCCTGCCAGGAAAGAGATGAGGGAATGCGTTGTTCGCTCGGCCTTGTGACGTGGGCAGTCCTGATTTCGTTTATTCTGATCGCGTGTGGCGGTCCGTCTTCCACCCCTCCCAAGCCGGTTTTGCATCTGTTCTCCGATGCCCGGCTGGCCGCCTCGGAGAATATCTTGCAACTGCCGGCTGGGACCGGGAAATTGAAATCCATCCTCACCTACCCGCATGACGACGCGTTGTGGGTTGTCCCCTGGCAGGGCAAAAAGGCCCTCCGGTTCGAAAGCACCGTGGCGGGTGACCTGCGCGGTTCCTTCTATCTTTTCCGCGACCTGGAAAAACCGGATTTCCGCCTCCGGCTGGCCTCCTGGCTGGATGACACCGTTCCCGAAAGCTGGACCGGCGTGATCTTCGGCATGCAACCCAAGATCGACCGGGCGCTCGGCGTGCGGTGGCGCGTGGTCAACGCCCAACAGAAACTGGAAGTCCAGATTTTCTTCTACAACCGCCCTGAACTGAATCCCATCATCGGCCGGGTGCTCTCCTATGACCGCCCTCACTGGGCCGATATCGAACTGGCCGTGCAAGGCAAGGTCATCCAGTTCCGCATCGATGGGCAGGAAGTCCTGGCGGGGGATGTCCCCCAGGAGTGGCAAGCGGGCACGTTCATGGGATTTTACCAAGGGCTGGGGACCGGCTATTTTGCGGACCTGGTACTCGACACGGGTGGCGCGCCCATCACCTATGATGAACTCTTCGATCACTGGAACGAGGAAATGGTCCATACCACCCGCAAGGTGCTCCTCGAAAGTTTTACTGTTCCCGATGAGTTCACTAGTAAGGAAATCCCCATCCGCCGGGTGGCAATCGCCGGGGAGTGGCGCACGGTTGTCCCCGTCCATTGTCCCAGCCAGTTGGTCTTCGAGATCCGCGTGCCCGGCAATGCCCAACTGCACGTGGGCTATGGCATTCTTCCGCCCTTCGCGATAGCGTCGGTCACCGCGGAGTTTCAGGTTCTCGTGTTCGATAAAGAAAAAGGCCGGGAATCTCTGTTGGCTTCCCGGGTGATGAATCCCGGCGCGAGCCCAGTCCGCGATTTCCGCTTCCATGATTTCCATCTCTCCCTGCGCGAGTACGCCGGCCGGGAGGTGTTTCTGCGTTTCAAGGTTCTCCGCCAGGGAGGCGATGAGCCCCTGGTGGTTTGCTGGTCCGAACCGCTACTCGCCACCGTTCCCGTCCGGAAACCCATGAACGTGCTGTTCGTGATGCTCGACACCCTCCGCGCCGACCGGGTGGGCGTGTACGGCAATCCCCGGGGACTGACTCCCCATATCGACCAGCTTGCCCGGAACGGAGCGGTGTTCCTGAATACCATCGCTCAAGCCCCCTGGACGACGCCATCGCACGCCTCGCTTTTCACCAGCCTGTATCCGTCCGAAACCAATTGCGCCAACGCCGCCACCCAAGGCAATGTGCTGCAAGAAGGCTACGTGACCTGGGCCGAATATTTCCAGCGCCAGGGATACAGCACCGCGGCTTTCACGTCGGGCATTCAAATCCGCGGCGCGGTCGGATTCCATCAGGGATTCGATCTCTACCAGGATGTTGAGTACGACAAAGCCTACAGCCTGGAGACGATTTATCAGCGCCTGAGCCGCTGGCTCGATCATCATGGCAACGAACCCTGGTTTCTCTTTGCCCATACGTACGCGGTCCATTTCCCGTACAAGCATCAACAATATGTGGATTACCGCGCCCTCCCCCGGAACTGGGACGACCAAATCCAGATCGACCGCGACACCTACGACGGAGGCGCCCGCTTTGCCGACGAATGGGTGGGGGTGCTGGTCCGCGAACTGCGGGAGCGCGGCCTGTTTGAGGACACCCTCATCATCATCGCCTCCGACCATGGCGAAGATCTCGGTGAACGGGAAATGCCCCGGCCGGCCCAGCACGGCCATGCTCTCTACGATGAACAATTGAAGGTCCCTTTGATCCTTCATTACCCGCCCAAAATTCCGCGGGGAAAAACCATCACCAAACAGGTCCGCCTGCTCGATCTGCTTCCTACAGTGTTGGATCTTCAGGGTTGGCCGCAGCCCGTGGCCTCGCACGGCCTTAGCCTGTTACCCTTGCTGCGGGGCGAAAAAGAAGACGAACGCTTCGCTTTCAGCGAAGGCATGACCTACGGTGTCGCCCAGGTTTCTGTCCGGACCCATACGCACAAACTGATCTACATGCCCGATCCCAACGCCCGGCTGGATGACACGCCCAATAAAATCCCCGTTCCGCCCCGCGAGCCGGTTTACTTGTTCGATTTAACGAACGATCCGGAAGAAAAAAACAACCTGGCGGAGAGCCAGCCCGAAAAGCGCAAGGAGTTGATGCGGATTCTGGAGTTCATCCGCCAGGGATCGTTCAAGCCGGAGTTTTTCACCGAGGGATCCGTGATCCGCGAACTGCCGCAAATCTCACCGCAATTGCTTGAGGAGATGCTCAACGCCGGTTACGTGGCCAAGTAAAATCGCATCGATAAAATTGAAATCGCGTCGCATTGATTTGTCATTTCTCGCAATCTGCTTGATAAAAAAATCCTTTTATCCAGACGAATCGCGGTCATGAGGCTGCCTGGCCGGTTTCCGGTATGTCGGCAAAATCTGACATTACCTCCCCGCTTTGCCGCCAATTGTGGTATTATGATTTGGTTCTGGTTGATTGCTTCCCAGGAAGAAAGGTTCCGGCATGACCTAAGCCGGGGAGCAAATGATGAACAAACGAGTGACCTCCTCATTTTCATTCACCCTGATTGAATTGTTGATTGTCGTGGCCATCATCGGCATTCTGGCGGCGATCGCGGTCCCCAATTTCTTGCAGGCCCAGATCCGGGCGAAACTCAGCCGGGTGGTGGCCGATTTCCATATGTTGCGCACGGCCTTGGAAACGTATCATATTGACCGCCATGGATATCCCAATTGGACGGTGGACGGGGGAGGCCGGAATGGCTTACATCCCCTGGAACTCCGGTATATCAAGTTGACCACGCCGGTGGCCTACATTTCCACCATTCCCCGGGATCCCTTCGCGACTTTCGCCAACCAGTCGGACTGGGATTTGTATGGCTATACGTATGACTATGTGACCGACGAGGGAGTGGGAGACGGCCGGACCTATGGGCATCGGTGGAAATTGACCAGTTGGGGACCGGATCAGATCAATTCGTGGTTCAACAACTACCCGGGAGATTTTTATCACATCTCCAACGGGCTGATCAGCCATGGCGATGTGGGCGCTTTCGGTCCCAAAAGCGACCGGCCCACCAACGTGTACCGTCCCCCTTTGCCGCATTTTTGATGGCGGGATTTAGTGGGTCAATTTCAACTTGCGGCGCAGCAGATCAAGCGCCCGGTCCACCAGCCGCGCCTGGGCGGTTTTGCCGCTGTCCCGCATGCCCACTTGTTCCACCGCAAAATCCGCCTGGGGGCTTCCATAAGCCAGCCATACAAAGCGGTTGCCCTTCCCTCCGTCCAGAATCTGGCTGACGGCCATGGACCATTGGTTGGCATTGTGGCCACACAGCTTCCGGGCGATGGCGAGTGTCATTTTTCTCTCGTATTCCGGATCCTCCAAAGAAATTCCTGGATTGAATTGCAGGATCTCCGCCATGTCCCGCGCACTGGGGGCGACGTATCCCCCGGTGTAGAACCGCTTCGCGCCCTCGGCGTGATTGAGGCTGGCGGCCAGCGCGCCTCCGCTGCCCACTTCGGCGGTGATCAGGGTCTGGTTCCGTTCTTCGAGCAGATCGATCACATGTTCCTCCAAGGTGATGCCGGTATCGGAATACATATATTCGCCGATATGAGCGAGCAACTGGTTTTGCAGGTCCTTCAATACGGCCCGGTCCTCGGGAGAATGACCGGAAAATCCGAAAGTTAAGTCCACACGGCTGAGTTCGAATTGAAAACTGACGATCAGGTTTTCGGGCAGTGTCATATTTTTGTGCAGAATTTCGTCGATGTTGGATTCTCCGATGCCGACAAACCGCATGGTGACCGACGATCCGATCGTGTGGATGCCGAAGCGCTTGGCCAGATAAGGAATCAGTTGGTTTTTGACCATCGGCTGCAGTTCGCGGGGCGGACCGGGCAGAGCGATCACGACTTGTTTGCCGTTATCGAAAACCAGCCCGACGGCGGTGCCTTCCGGATTGGGGAGATATGTCCCTTGTGTAGGCGTAAGCGTTTGGCGGCGGAGATTCTCGCGAAGTTTGTCCGCGGTGGTATTAAACCGCTGGAGCAGAAATTGCAAGGCTTCCGGATTTTCTTGGAGCGGGATACCGGTGAACTCGGAGAGGGTGGGGCGGGTGACGTCCGCGTCGGTAGGGCCGAGACCGCCGGTGACGATAATCAAATCAACCCGTTCCGCCGCATAATGCAAGGCGTCATGGAGATCTTGCTGAATATCCCCCGTCACCAGCGCCCCGGCACATTGGCAACCCAGGGGACCCAGGGTGCGGGTGATGTATTGCAAGTGGCTGTCGGCGTAGATGCCGCTGAGCAGTTCGCTCCCGGTGAGAATGACCATGTAGCGGGTAGGCGCGCTGGGGTCGGAAGGATTATCCGCCCGGGGGGCGGAAGGCGGCCGGAGAAGGGCGCAAAACATCAAGGTCACTAGACAACGGCAGGCGGCGCTGGTCATGCTTTTTACCTCACAAACTGTCAGAGTTCATAACCGCCAGGATAGATCGGCCCTCAAGAATCAGGGAGCATCATCCGGCCGGTTTGGAAGTCTACATTGGAATTTTATAGGATTGGTAACGGTTGTGGGAGCGGCAATGGATCGTATTTTCGCTGGTGCGTTCCGTTATAGCCGCCGGGAAGCCTTGGGTATCCATTGCCGAGGCGGCCGGTCTGTAAAAAAAACCGCGATGGCCCACGGGTGGAGCCGCAACGCCCCGCCGAAGTTGGGAAAGGCGTTTTTTTTGCATCCGCGGATTGACAGCCAGGACATGCAAGCCAGGTCCTTCCCGGATGGCCATCGGACCCTGAGTGGCACCCGTTGCGGAAATCCCGCTTTTTCATTATAAATGGGGGCATGTCGAGAAGCAGTGCGCCAAGGACGGTTTCAACCGTCCGGAGCGAATCGCTCGTACAGAATCCGTTCACTAGTTTCAAAACACTTCCAATCGGAATGGAGAACCAGAATGAACCAAGAAAACCAATCTCAAGTCAACCGGCGTTCGTTCGTCAAAACGGCCGTGGCGGGCGCGGGCCTGACCCTCGTCAAACCGGAATCGGTTTTCGGCGCACCCGCCAATTCCGCCCTGACCCTGGGGCTGATCGGCTGTGGCGGCCGGGGCACCCATGATTCCGGCCAGTTTGTCCGAATCACCAATACCCAGGTCGTGGCCCTTGCCGATCCGTTCAAAGACCGGCTGGAAAGAGCCAAGGAAGCCCTGGACAAGCGGCTGTCCGAACGAAACCGCCCCCTCATCGATGCGTCCCGCCTCTACCAGGGAATGGATGCCTACAAGGATCTGCTGGCCTCGGACGTGGACATGGTGATCATCACCAGTCCGCCGTATTATCACCCGTTGCATCTCGAGGCGGCGGTGGCGGCCGGGAAACACATTTACATGGAAAAACCGGTCGCGACCGATGTCGTGGGCGCCAAACGGGTGATGGAAATCGGCCAAAAGGCGCAGGGCAAGGTCAGTTTGGCCGTGGGTTTCCAAATCCGTTTTAGCGAAGGCTACGGAGAAATCGTCAAGCGGGTGCAAGAAGGCGCGATCGGAGAAGTCGTCAGCGGGCAGGTGTATTTCCACGCCGGCCGGTTGGATAACCGCGCCCGGGAGGGTGCCTCCGAAGGGGAAAACCGGATCCGCAATTGGGTCTTCGATATCGAATTGTCCGGCGACATCATCGTTGAGCAGAACATCCACGTCATCGACGTTGCCAACTGGTACCTCCAAAGCCACCCGGTCAAGGCCTTCCTGACCGGCGGCCGCAAAGCCCGGACCGACGTGGGCGATTGTTGGGATCATTTCATGGGCATTTACTGGTATCCGAACGGGACCAAGGTGGATTTCAGCTCCAGCCAGTTCCTGAAGGGATGGAGCGACTGCCGGAACCGTTTCTTCGGCACCAAGGGCGTTGCCGACACCGCCTACTCCGGCCATCCCCAAATCACCGGCGACAATCCTTACGAGCATCCCTCCGACGATCCGCTGGGCAACACCGAATCCAACAAAATCACTAATTTCTTCGAAAGCATCCAAAGCGGGAATTTCATCAACGAGGCCCAGCAAGGGGCGGAAAGCACTCTCTCCTCGATCCTCGGACGCATCTCCGCCTACGAAGGACGTGAAGTGACCTGGGATGAAATGATGGCTTCGGACCAGAAATACGATGTGAAAATCGAATTGTAAAAACGGTTGGTCAAAATCAAATGCGCCCATAAACCAGCGGGGCGAGGAGCGAGACGGTTCCGCGCCCCGCTGGTTATCATGACTTCACACCACTTTCAACACAATCTTGCCGAAATTCTTGCGGTCCAACATCCGCTGTTGGGCGGCGCGGGCTTCCTTAAGAGGAAAGATCTGGTCAATCACCGGCTTCACTTTCCCTGCTTCCGCCAGGGCAATCACTTTTTTCAATTCTCCAATGGACCCCATGTACGATCCATGAATCGTGAGATGCTTGGCGAACACTTGCTGCAGGTTGATCGTGACCTCCGCGCCGGCGGTGACTCCGCAATTGGCCAGCCGCCCGTAGCGTTTCAGCGCGTCCAGGCTGCGGGTGAAGGTTTCGCCGCCCACGTGTTCGAAGACAGCGTCCACACCCTGATTGTTGGTTAACCGTAGCGTTTCTTTCACGAAATCCTGTGTCAGGTAATTGATGGTTTCATCCGCCCCCAGTTCGCGGGCGCGGTGGAGTTTCTCCTCCGATCCGGCGGTGGTAATCACCCGCGCGCCGGCCAGTTTCGCGAGTTGGATCGCGGCAATGCCCAGCCCGCTGCCCGCCGCCTGCACCAGAATGGTCTCGCCGCACCGCAATCCCAGCCGCGCGAATAACATATGCCAGGCCGTCAGAAACACCAGGGGCATGGAAGCCCATTCTTCATAAGAATACCGGTCCGAAACCGGAATGATATTGCGCGCCGGCACGGTTATGTATTCCGCGTAGCCGCCCTGGGTTTGAAAACCGATGATCTGAAAAGCCGGATCTCCACTGTCCCGGTCTGTCAAGACAAACTCGCCGCCCTCAGGAGCCAGACCCGGCGCAACAATCACCCGCGTGCCGGTTTCGAGGCCTTCCACCTCCGGACCCATGCCGGCCACGGTTCCCGCGATGTCGCTTCCGGATATGTGGGGCATGGGGATGGGCGCGGGCCGTCCTCCCAACCGCACCCAGATATCCAGGTGATTCAAGGCGCAGGCGTGGATTTTCACCAGCACTTCTCCCCGCCCCGGCTGAGGGTCCGGCAACTCCGCCCATTGCAAACGGTCCACATCGCCATGTTCGTGAAACACCACGGCCTTCATCGTTTTTTCCCCCTCTCACTGAATGGATTGGCTTGTGAGGGTTTATTCCGTTTTTTTTCGAAGATGAAACCTTTCTTAACCCTATTCAGACCAGCATAATCCCGATACGCTACTCTGTGAAGCATACGAGGAGGAGAGTTGAACTATGCGGCCCCAAGGGTCATTTGTTCTCGTGGTGGTTTTGGCCTTGATGTTCGGCGCTTGCGCAACCGGCAAAAAGGTGACGGATTCCGTCAAAAAAATATTCCGCGACGATAAACCGGAAAAACTGGAAACCCGGCGGCTCTCCATTTTTGAATATGAGGACATCCTGCTGGGCGCCTGGGCCGGCAAAATGATCGGCGCCAGTGTGGGAGCGCCCTACACCAACCGGTTTTATGGGCAGGTCATGGAAGAACCGATGCGTTCGTGGCGGCCTGAACTCGTGGAAAACGCGTTGGTCCAAGACGACCTCTGTGTGCCAATGACCTTTCTCCAGGCCTTGGAGGAAAAAGGCCTTTCCTTGACTTCGGCGGAAGCGGCAGACTATTTCGGCCGGATTGCATGGCCCCTCACGCATGCCCATGACGCGGCGCGCCGCAACATCCGCGCGGGAATCCCGCCCCCGGATTCCGGGCATCCCCGCTACAATCCCCACGCGAATGATCTCAGTTTCCAGACTGGGGCCGACCTGTTCGGCCTCCTTTGTCCCGGCATGCCTTTCACGGCTATCCGTCTGGCCGAAACCTTTGGCCCGATGATGAGTTACGGCGACGGCCTCTACGGTGGATTGTTCGTGGCGGGAATGTACGCGGCCGCCTTCTTTGAAAACGACCGCGCCGCCCTGATCGAACAAGGGCTTAAGGGCATCCCGGCGGACAGCTCGTATGCCCGGCTCATCCGCGACGTGCTCGAATTTTACCGCACGGAACCCGCCCAATGGCGGGGATGCTGGCAGATGCTGGAAGACAAGTGGGCCCAAACGGACCTTTGTCCCCAAGGATACAACAAACCCTTCAATATCGACGCGAAACTCAACGGCGGGTACGTAGTGCTAGGCTTGCTGTATGGCGAAGGAGAATTCCCGAAAACCTTGGAGATCACCACCCGTTGCGGTCAACAAACCGGCAGCAATACTGCCACCGCCGCCGGCCTACTGGGCGCGATGCTCGGGTATAGCCGGATTCCCCGCCCGTTCAAAATGGGTATTCCTGTCATCAGCGAACGCCCCTTCCAGCACACCAAATACACTTTCACCACTCTGACTCAAACATGCAAAAAGATGACCGAAATGATCATCCGGCGCTATGGAGGCGATGTGCAACGGCTGGGCGACCGCGAATACTATTCGGTTCCAGTGCAAAGCCCGCCTCCGCCACCTCCATTGGAACAGTTCACCGAGAGCCAACTGGCCGGCTATCAAAATGAATGGTCCCGTCTGGATCAGATTCAGCCGGATTAGTTCAGGCGCAGGATATCCAAATGGCTCGCCAGTGAGTGCGGCCATTGGTTCCCCGCCGCTTACGTTCCTACCAGGGTGTCATCGCACGGCCAGGAGGCCCGCGCGCCGAGTTTGATAATATCCCCGCGGCTGGTGAGGCCGTTGGTGACCATGTAGGTTACCGTGTTGCCCCAGGTATTCTCGAAGTCGGGACCGGCGCTGGTGACTTTGAATTCGGCACAGCGGGCTTGCATGGGCAAGATGGTTAATTTGCCGAAGTGAATCCGGCTCCAGGCGTCGGTGTAGTCGTAGGTGACATAAGCCGCGTCCTGGGATTCTACGATCCGCGCTCCGGGCGGCCCATAAAGAAACGGATCTTGCGGAACCATGGGCATGTAGGAGACGGGAGTGGTCAGGGGGATAAGCCGCCGGTTGACGGGATTCTTCTGCACGCCATTGGCATCCAGCCAGGGGGGATAGATGTTGTTGTCGAGCCGGTAGCTTTCGAGAGCCGTGGTGATCGTGCGCAGCTCGGATTCCGCCTTGGCGATTTTGGCTCGGACATGCGCGTTGAGAAAATTGGGAACCGCGATGGCGGCCAGTATACCGATGATGGCGACGACGATGAGAAGCTCGATTAGCGTGAAGGCCCGGGAAGATAAATCGGTTCTACGCATGGGAATATACTCCGGTTCATGAAATCGGCATACTCCTTTTCATCCGGAAAGCAAGAAACCGAAATCCAACCGGTACCATTTTCCCTGGAATCGTAGGAAGGTCAAGTAATATTTAAGTTCAACCGGCAGTTGGTATATCGAAGGGACTATGGGCTTAATCGCAGAACGATCGTAGTGCTTTGTTCGGGGTAAGCATGCTCGGAATCGTGAGGCGATTCCCGTTCCCTGGGGGATAGGGCCGGGGTGAGGGAAGCCTGGACAAGGCGGAATGCTTCCTTCCTCTGCAATCGGGTAAACCGTTGCGCCCCTGAATGGATTCTGAGGAAACTGAAGGTATGGCAGCGTGCCGGTTGGATCCTCCGTCGATTGGGGTGATCGGGGAATGGGCGTGAATTCCTGGCGTGCCTGGCCTGAGCGCTTGGCATTGGAAACGAGGATTCCTCCATGCAGTTAACGGTGTGGGATTGGGCGGTTATCACGGCGTATTTTTTGATCAACCTGGGCATCGGTTTGTGGTATAAAAAACGGGCCACGGGCTCGACAGAAGAATTTTTCGTCAGCGGCCGGAACGTGAGCTGGTGGCTGGCGGGGACCAGCATGGTCGCCACGACATTCGCCGCCGATACTCCATTGGCGGTGACCGGCCTGGTTGCGGCGTATGGAATCGCGGGCAATTGGCTGTGGTGGAACCTGCTGCTCAGCAACCTGTTGACGGTGTTTTTTTTCGCCCGGTTGTGGCGGCGGGCGGGAGTAGTGACCGACGTGGAATTCGCCGAGATCCGCTACAGCGGCAAGCCAGCGGCGTTCCTGCGGGGATTCCGGGCGTTGTACTTGGGACTGCCGATCAACTGCATCATCCTGGGCTGGGTGAATCTGGCGATGGTCAAGATTCTCTTGATCATCTTTCCTGGATTGCAATTTCCGTGGCTGGGAATCACTGATCCGAAGCTCGCCGCCTTGGCCATCGTTTTCATGATCATGCTCTTCACGGCCCTGGTTTCCACGCTGGCGGGATTGTGGGGCGTACTGGTCACCGACTTGTTTCAATTCGTCCTGAAAATGGGCATGGTCATTATTCTGGCGTATTTTTCGGTGAAAGCGGTGGGGGGTATGGGCGCTTTGAGGGAGAAACTGCAAGCCATCGATGCCGCCAAGGGAGGGCACGGATCGGTGCTTTCGTTCACGCCGGATATCGGTTCGGCCTGGATGCCCATGATCACCTTTTGCGTGTACCTGGGGATAAACTGGTGGGCGACCTGGTATCCCGGTTCGGAGCCGGGCGGGGGTGGATTCGTGGCCCAGCGCATGCTGTGCGCCAAGGACGAAAAGCATTCACTACTGGCCACCTTGTGGTTCAGCATTGCGCATTACGCACTGCGGCCCTGGCCCTGGATCTTGACCGCCCTGGCCTCGATGGTGCTCTATCCCACGCTGGAGGACAAGGAATCGGGATTCGTGATGACCATCGTGGACTCCTCCGTCTTCCCTCCCGCTTTGGCCGGCCTGATGATCGCCGCCTTCGCCGCCGCGTACATGTCCACCGTGGCGACGCAGTTGAACTGGGGCGCGTCGTACCTGATCAATGATTTCTATCGGCGGTTTCTGGCCAAGGGAAGGGATGAACCCCACTATGTGCGGGACTCGCAAATCGCCACGCTGGGATTGATGGTTCTGTCCTCGGTGGTTACGTACTATCAAACGTCGATCTCCGAGGCGTGGAAGTTTTTGATGGCGATCGGGGCGGGGACGGGCAGCGTGTACATCCTGCGGTGGTTCTGGTGGCGGATCAATGCCTGGAGCGAAGTCTCGGCCATGGCCGCCTCGTTCGTGATATCGCTCGCGCTGCAATATGGTTTCCATTTGAATTCTGAAAATCCGGTGCATTTCGCTTGGACGGTGATGATTACCGTAGCCGGTTCGAGCGGGATCTGGCTGCTGGTCACCTGGCTTACGCCGCCGGAAGACGAACAGACGCTCCTCGCTTTTTACCGCCGCGTCCGGCCCAATCCAGCCTTATGGGGGCCGGTGGCTGGGAAAGCGGCCGATATCCCTATGCGCCATGACGGATGGAACAATCTGCTCGATTGGTTCGCGGGCTGCGTGATGATTTATTTGGCCTTGTTTGGCACAGGGAAAATCATCTTTGGACAGATCCAAACCGGTGTTCTGTTCTTGATGACCGCTGCCGTCGCGGGGTGGGTGGTTTATTGGGACCTCAACCGCCGGGGCTGGAAAGTCTTCGAGGAAGAAACCGGCGGGCCGGTGGAGCGGTAATCCGGTCAAAACTTACCCGAATGAAGAACCATCCCCGTGCTTCCTTCGTGGCGGGAGTCAGAGTAAGGTGGGAACAGATATCGCTATCCTTCTCCCCTTGAGATAGGGCCGGGGTGAAGGAAGCCCTGCCGGGGCCGGGGAAAGCCGTTATGCAGGGAAGACGATTATTCGTAGAGGACAAAATCCCTTACCGAGGTTGCGTTTTGTTCGATGCTGACATTGCTGAAACGGGCGGCTTCGATGGTATTTGTGTTGTGCGAGGTGATGCAAAGCCCGACCAGAATCGTATCCGCCATGTCAATTTCCTTGCTGGCCAATACCATGAAACCGCCGGCCGCCAAACCGCGTAGCATCGTGAACGTATCGCCTGCCCGCTTAAGTTGGATGGTATTGGTGAGAATGCTGATGTTTTCGCCGGAATTCCAGAATGTATCTTCTTCCCCTTCTGTGGCGGTTGGACGGACAAAAAAGTTGCTTAAATTATTGCGGATGATAGCCGCGCAGGCATATTCTCCATCGGTCCGTTCGGGATCGTCCACCGTATTGCGGGCGATGATTCCAGCCTTTTTCCATTCGTCCCCGGTATCAACTCCCGTCAGCCATTCCACCGTGGCGGTGGCGGTGAAATCGCCGGTAATCTCCTTGAAGATCCAGAAAAATCCATCCGGCACATCCCATATATCATTGCCGCTACCCTCCAGTTCGTACACCCCATTTTGAAACGTCGCCAGACCGGCGCCCGCGTCGTCCCCGACGCTGGCCTGGTCGGTAAAGATCCCCAGGGGTTGTCCGTAGCCTGCCAAACTGCTGCCCAGGATTACCCATATGGCCAACCATCTTTTCATAGCCATTCTCCTTTTTCTTTGGAATGGGGCGCACCGGCCCTTCGTAAGTCCTGCTTCCGTTCGATGCTCGATCCTATATTGTTTGTTTAGTACAAATCTTTGACGCATGAAGATGACTGCTTATTATCCCACGGGAGTGATTGGGATAATTAACCTTTCGGCCGGGGAAACAAGGCACTTCCCACCCCTTTAGGCTGACGTCCGTATCTGTTTGCCCGTCACCCCATGGACCCTCAAAAACTAAACTATCTTCTGGTGATTGAAGTATTCTTAAATAACCCACCCACAATAGCGGAGGCGATTTTCTCACATACCCTGGATTCTGTCAATTAATTTTTTACGAAAAAATGGCTCTTCCGGCGCGTGGGTACTTTTTTCAGTCCGCCGGATCGAATCTCTTCAGGATTCACGAAAACCCTTTTTAGTTTTTCATCTCCCGGATGGCGGCGAAAAGCTTCTTGAAGCAATCCGCCGACTCGCGCGCCGATTCGCTCCTCACGCCTTCCTCGCCGTTGTACGCCCGCACGAAGGAGGACATCCCGCACCAGGTGGTCTGCAGCACCCCCAGCATGCGTTGCTTTACCGGTTCATTGGCGTATTGACGGACCTTCTGGATGATTTCCAACTGCCCCAGCGCCACGTCCGCCTTGCGCCAGGGACAAGAGACTACGGGGAAGCCATGGAGGGCGAAATAGGGCGCGGTGGCATGCGCCTTCTCGTAATGCCAATCGCACATGACGATGTCCTTTGGAACCTGGAGGATGGCGGCTTCCGTACCATTCTGGCTTGCTTCCCATTCGCCGATGCCGGTGATCTCTCCGTTGATGAACCGGTCGCTCCACATCCACATCGTCCGCTGGGATCGCGCCAGATGATCGTGCAGCGCGGTCACCTCCCCGGCAAACAGTTCGGCTTTGCTTTTCGTCTGGCAGCGGGGGCAATCCTCGTCGCCGAGGATGAACACCTCGTCCATGCCCACATGGAACGCCCCGGCCTGGAACACCTCGGCCAGCTCATCGATCAGGGCGAAAACCACCTGATGCACATTGGGATGGAGCGGGCAATAACTGCGGCAGTAGATGCCCTCATTGTCCGGATATTTCCCGGGCGATTCATCGAATTCAGGATATTTCGTGAGCAGCGGAAACGTGTGCCTGCTCCAGGATTGATGGCCCAGACAGTTGAATTGGGGAATCAACTGGACGCCCGCGTCCTTGCAAGCCGCGACCAGTTCCTCCACATCTGCTTGGCTCAAGGCGCCTTCTTGAGCTAGTTCAGGATGGCGTTTGAACTGATACTTGTAATTGATCTCCAAGACCAGGGTGTTGACCCCCTCCTTGGGAAGGGCCTCGCGGATGAACTTGGCGCACATCGCCACATCGTTCGGCCCGGGAACGCCGCAATGCAATCCCCGGATGGGCAATAATTCCGTGCCGGCCGAATACGCGGACAGATTGAGCCAGGACAGGCTCAGTAAGAACAGCCACTGTGGGCAGCGTAATTTCATTTTGAAAATCCTCCTATGGATGGTTCTGTTTCGAGTTCCCTTGGGGAGAGGTGATAGACCGGAACCATGGGTCCCCCTTTTCCCAATTCGTAGAGTAGTTAACCAACGGGAAAGCCCGGGTTCTTTTAGCGTTTCGGAAGATCCCGGACCCGGGGCAGGGGAGGCTGCTATCCGCTGGGCTGATTCCTCTCGGGCCGGGAACCATTGCTCCCCCCTCCGGGTTTCCCTGAAGGATTGTGCCTCCGTCAGGCCTGTTTCCGTCTCGGTGGTAAAGCTTTAGAATGCCATCGCCGGGGGCCAGGATCTAGTGGGCCCGGTCTGCCGGGGCGGGGGATGAGATATTCCGCCATTTCCAGGTGAATAACTCAGGGCGGATCCTGGATGTCGCTCCGGCGGTTTGCAAGCTTATTCTGTCCGGGTTGGAAGGCTGAATCCGACGGGAACCTTTACATCGACTTGGCCAACGAGGATTGGGAGTTTATCCAATGCACCTCCAACGGCTGGAAACTCCTATCGAATTCTCTTGTCAAGTTCATCCGGTCTCGCGGCTTGCTGTCTTTACGGGCGCCAATCCCTGGCGACGCGTTTGATCTTAGGCAGTTCATTAACGTAATTGATGGTTAAGAATGGTTGGAGGGGACTGCGGGCAAACCTCTGGAACACCTGGAATCCATGTCCTTGGTAACCGACCGAATCAAGCGTTCCCGAACTTGGCCCCAATCAGCCCGCGGCCTTCGCGCATCCCTGAAGCGGATCAAATCCATGCTCGAGAAAACCGGAATCAACATCGAATTTTCGAAGATTAAATATAACGGCCATTACCCTGTTCGGCTGTGCCGAAAACATGGGGAAACAACATTTTCAAAATCCCCAGCAACATTTCAGAGATAAGTCAATCCTGTTTCCGTGAACCTAAATCCTAGTAAAATCCACTCAACACCTTAATAAATAAGGATCATCCGGGAAGTGCGTACCTAATGAGGCAAAAGAGGTTCCATTCACTCCGGGATGAAGACGGACACCAAGATTTGTCCCTGAAAAAATACCCTCCCCCTGTCCCTCCCAGAGGGAGCGGGAATTGGGGGTGTATCGATCAATTCGAAGTGATGCGAACCGGCGATATGAAAAGGCGTAAAAGTATGCACTTGCCGGAGGAGCCATTTTTATTTAATTCAACGCCTTGTTATATCTTTCCTGTTGTCCGTGTAGGTTAAAAACTTATTCCGATCCGGGTCAGCCCCGTGAAGAGGAAAAACACGCCGGCCAGCGCCGCCGTGATCCGTCCGATGATGTTGACGTTCTCCCACCGGCCCAGCCATCCGGCGGGAAGCAGGAGCAGAAGGTAGAGGGAGGTTCCCAGAAAAAATCCGAGAAACAGGATGGTTCCCATGATCGCTCCCCCGAGTTCCAAGGCGTACGAAAGCGCCAGCAGAAACGGAGGACAGGGATTGATCCCGGTGATGAATCCAAACAAAAGCGGGTACCGGATCCGGTCCAGGCGCGCCCAGTGGCATGCGGTCCCGCGGGGATAGCACCGCGAGACGGCGTATCCCAACATCAGGAGGGCCAAAACCACCATCATCCCCCCAAGCATTCGTTGATAGGCAATACCTTCCAGTTGCTTTCCCAAGACGCCCGCCGTGCCTCCAAAGATCATGTACGCCGCGAAACGGCCGGCCGCCAATTCCGCCACGAGTCCCAGATTTTGACGCGCTCCACGCTTTTGAGATATCAACAGGGGAACAAAAACCAGGGCGCAGGAGGTCAGGCAAAACAATCCGGTGGAAAGGCCGAGCGTGATCCCTTGGAGAAAAATCCCGATCATGGCCCGGACTCGAAAATCCCGTTTAGCTTCGCATCAACAGAGCGAAAGCGGTGAGAATCACGAAGATCATGTACAGGTAAGCCGCCACGTGTTTGATTGTGTCCCAAGCCATAGGATTTTCCTCATTGGAAGAATTGAATGGTTCCGGTCCGCAGGTATTGAACCAGGAGGGTGATGTATGCGCCGGTTAACAGGATGTTAAAAATCACCGCCAACGAAACAAACACAGGCCGGATACGGTCCCGCGTGCCGATCAGGTAAAAATCGATCGCGCCGGATGGGCACTGGTCGATGCAACGCCCGCACCGCGAGCATTCCAGGTGGGGAGATCCGCTCGCTGCCGATTCGGGGGTCACGGCGAACATTTCACATTCCAGGGCGCATTTCCCGCATTTGTTGCAACGGGACGGATCGATCTTCACTTGGAAAGGACTGAGTTTTCCCAACAGGGAGTTGACCGGCAGGAGGGGGCATAGGAGGCTGCAGAACAATCTTTTTTTGGTGACATACGGGCCCACGATCAGGAAAGCCATCCCCCCCGTGACGAAGATGACGGACGTTAGCCATTCGCTTGTGGAGGTTACCGTGGGGGGGGCGTGCACGATCCGCAGGGGGCAAAGCCAGGCGCAAAACAGGGGGTATAACGGGGCTACCGCCAGCAGAATCAGAAAAAGCAAAAAAGCGTATGGAAACAAGCGGCCGGCCTGGCTCAAGGGACCGGTTTTGATCAATGGTTTTTTTGCCAGGCTTGCGAAAAATTGATCGATTCCGCCAAAAAAGCACAGCCAGCTGCACCACCCCCGGCCAAACAGCCAGGCAAGGCCAAACCAAAACAATACAATTCCCATAATAGCCTGCGCCGAGGTAGGGAAGATCATTTCACCCCGGATGTAATACGGCGGCAACACGAAGGGAATCGTGATGGGACAGATGGGAACCTCCTGGTCCTGAATGATCGTGGGGGAAAGCAGGATGCTGCCCCGGTTCACCTGGTGTTCCAAGGTAAAGGCGATGCCGAAGAAAAGCCCCGTCCCGATGAACAACAACCACCGCGCCGAATTGAGTTTTCCCGACCGCAAAATATAAAAAGTGATCGCGCCTCCCACCGCGGCCAATCCGCCCCCAATCAGAAGCGAATCGAGTGTCCCGGTCCGACCGCCGATCAGGAAAAGCAACACGACCCCCACCGCGAAGGCCCAAATCCAGCTGGTGACGAGGCTCTTTTGGAATGCGGGTCTTCGAGTGCCCGCCGCGCCTGCTTCGAGGTCCATGATTTTTTCCCCTTCCCCTGGCGGATGAAGTCCACCATTGGGGATCGCAATTGTGCCATAGTCAGACAGAATTCGTAATCCTGGGTGATTCTTTGGCAGGATGAACTTCAGTTATCAGTGTTTATTTTTGCGTTGATCAAGATGTTTGCCCTGGGGACCTACGCGTATCATTTTTTTGATGAAGGCCCTGACGCCGATCCAGCGCCGGGAGCGAAAGCCATACCGGCACAAAAAATCCGAAGGCTACCGGCAGGCGGTGCGAAGGAAACCAGAAGCCTTTCACCGCTTCGTGCAATGGGGATGCATCGCGCAAGGACTGTTACAATACCTGTCGCTCGGGCGTGGGGAGGAAGTGTGGCGGCACGTTCGGAGTTGGATGCGCACCCGGCGAACGGGGAATCCCCCCTCCGGAGCGGGTGGTAGCATCCGCGTTGCGTTCCAGCCTGGGGGAATTTCTGGCGAATGCGCCGGAAAACCATCAACTCAAGAAAATCCTCGACGAAAACCGGACGAGGCCGAATCTCCAAGATTACCCAATGGCAGCGTTAGCGGGGGAACGCGTGCGAATGCTTCTGAAGTTGGGACTCACAAGGTAAATAATTACATTTATTTATTTTCCTTGCCGGGATTCTTTTAGGGGGGAATGGGGTATTTTTTAGCGATTTTCCTTCAGGTGGGTGACTTTTTACGCTAATAGGAGTGTTATATGGGTTGACATGAAGGAGGAAATGCAATATTATTAATAAAAAATGATGTTATAAGTAAAATGTTAATTTGTTAATAAATTTGTTAGTATATTATTGAATTACTCCATTATAAAGGATGCCAGGGGATCTAGTAAAGGGTCTCCAGCCAAGGTAACCAGGGGGGAATGAAAAGATCCCTTTTTTTATTAAAGTAGGAATCAAATTGAGACGAAAACAGGATTGCGAAAAAATCATTTGGATTCATGTGTCTTGATTGAACCTTTGATAATCGTCCCTTGCGGTGTGTTTTGCGGATTTATTCCCTTGGGAAATTGGATGAGCCGTACCCTTGATTTGGGTTTGAGAAATTGACGGTTCGCATGGGTGATTCGGGGGAAACTCTTAGCAAGCAGGTTCTTTTGTTACTCCCGGATCGCATGAGCGTCCAAGATGAAAATCTGTGGAAGCCCACCCTGCCCACAACCAATCATCATTCTGGCATGAAAATTTCTATCTACCTCTACCAGGCGTTAGTTTTTTCCGGTGAAGGTGATTAGAAAAGACTTGTATTTTTATCCCCGCGCGAATGACTCGTGCGTGGATTTAGAAAAACAGGAAGGAAATCCTTGCCGATTTCAACGATCGTGAACGCCCAGAGGGATCTATCATGACGGACAGCCGGGTGGACAAAGAGTTTCGCTTCACGCTTCTATCAAATCCTCACTCCAAATTGGTATCGGAGGAAATCGAGCCGGTCATCCCTGGGATTGAAATTGTCCAAGGGGAAAACATCGATGCGTCCCGTTTTTTATCCACGGATATTTTTTTGGTGGACTGCGTTGATCCCGAATGGGCGCTGGAACAGATCAAGGCGTTGCGGAAAGATGAGAATCATGTCATCAAGCCCGTGGGGGCTCTCTCCCAGGAACCGCTTAACGGGCAGGGGGATCTGATCGACGAGCCCTTACTCCTCTCAGCGGACCGCGCACAGATTCTGCGGCAGATTGAGAATCTCAAAAAGATATCCGCCGAGATGGTGCAATTTCCTGTTTTGCCAGAAAGGATCGAGGCGAATAAGCGGAAGGAAATCTTGGTACTCCATTATTTAGCGGCCCGTGCCGGCGGCCGTTACGCGTTGCGTCCGAAGCCCGACATCTCTTCCTCCACCGGGTACATTTACCCGCTATTGGCGCATTTTCTTGAATATCCCAGCGCCCAGGCGCATGAAATGCTGGACAATTGGGAGAAGGCCAAGTTGCTGCAAGGCGACGTGGTGGACCGTATTAACCTTTGCCCGCATTGCCACCGGTACAATCTGAATTTCCGCGAGGTGTGTCCGCAATGTGAATCAGGGCGGATTCAGGAGGAATCGACCATCCATCATTTTTCGTGCGGGTACATCGGCTTCGAGCGGGATTTCACCCAGGGAATGAAATGGATCTGCCCCAAATGCGGGAAGGATTTGCGGCATATCGGCGTGGATTATGACAAGCCGGTGGACAACATCTGGTGTTCGGACTGCCATGCCAATTTCTCCGAGCCCGCCGTGCAGTGCTTTTGCCTTCATTGCCAGCAAGTCAGTCCGCCGTCGGATTTGATTGTGCGGCCGGTGGCCCAGTATTACTTGACGAACGTGGGGCTCCGGTACGCGCGCAACGGCGTCTTACCTGAATTCGGCTTCATCGATCTGCTCAAAGATGATTTCAACCTGTACGACGCGAAGGTGTTTCGGGAATTCCTGCGCGTCGAGACTATGCGCTGCCGGCGGTATAAATACCAGTCCTCGTTGATGCTGCTGCAGGTGGAGAATTTCGGCGAACTCTGGATCCAGCAGGGATTGGATTTCGTCACCAAATTGCGCAAGGAATTCATCGACCTGCTGAAGCGGGAACTCCGGACTACCGATCTTCTGTCGGCCCTGGGGGGCAACGAGATTGCCCTCTTGCTAACCCATACACCGGTTCAGCAAACGGACTTGATATTCGACCGCTTGAGGCGCTATTTCGATTCGGTGTTTGAGTATCGGTTGCGGTTGCATTGCGACCGGTATGATTTGTCGGAGCAGGCCTCGGATTTGGAGAGGTTTTTGACAAATGATAGCCGCCCTGCTTCAGAGTCTAATTGAATTCATCGAGCAGATGACCTGGGAGCGGTTCTTTAGGACGTTTTGGTACTACCTCCTGTTGGACTTTCCCCGCTATGTCTTTTTTGATTTTGTCGTCGTGCTCCTTATTTTCAAACAACGTCTGCGGTCGGCCATCTCCCGCCGCCAAGCCTTGTTCGATCATGAATTGCAAAAACGCCCGCCCCTGGTTTCCGTGATCGTGCCCGCTTTGAACGAGGCGGAAACCATCTCCTTCACGATTCAAAGCCTTTTAGAACAATCATACAAAAACCTTGAAATCATTGTGGTGGATGACGGATCGGATGATGACACGGCCCGGGTCGTGCGGCAGTACGATCCGGAGCAGGTGAAGTACTACCGGCTGACCGTGCGGTCGGGCAAAGCCGCGGCCTTGAATTACGGCTTACGGCGCTCGCGGGGCGAGTACATCGTCTTCATCGATTCGGATTCGACATTGGAGCGGGACGCGGTGTACGAGATTTTGCGGCCGTTCGCCAATCCCAAGGTGGGGGCGGTGGCGGGCAATCTCAATCCCCGCAACACGGACGACAATCTGTTGTCCACGTTGCAGACGGTGGAGTACCTCTTCACCATTACCGTCGGCCGGCTGGTGCGGGCCAAGGCAAACATCCTGTCCATTATTTCCGGGGCGTTCGGCGCGTTCCGGCGTTCGGCCATCGATCTCGATTTCATCGGGGGGCAAGAGCCCGGCCCAGGCAACGATTCGGATATCTCTATCCGGGTCCGGAAGGTGGGATACAGTATCGAGTTTGTGCCAGACGCCATCTGCCGGACAGATGTGCCTAGCCGGTTGTTCGCGTTTTTCAAGCAGCGTTGGCGCTGGGACCGGAATCTGATCAAAAACCGGCTGCGGAAACACCGGGACGTGTTTAACATCTTCGCGCATCATTTCAATTTGTACAATTTTTTTTCCTTTTTTGATTTAATCTTCTTTCATTGCGTCCTGGCGGTGCTGGCGCCGTTGTATCTGGCGGACATTTTCATCAACTACCGGCGAGACGCGTGGATCATCATTTTGATGAATTATTTCATCTATACCTTTTCCTCAGTGCTGGAGTTGCTGGCGGCAGTGTATATCACGCGGCGGTGGTCCTATTTTAAGTTGACCCCTTACCTGCTCTTGTTCAACCTCTATCACAAAATGATGAAATTTTCCCGTTTGTTCGGGTACATTCAGGAATTGTTTTTCTTCTATTCGTATCACGATCCCTTTGCTCCAAGAAAAGTCAGGGAAAGGATATTGCGATGGTAGCCGTGCGGTTCATCCTTGTCGTAGGTATTTCCGTGAGTGTACTGCTGCCCGGCGGAACCGCGGATCTCTATCAATTGGACGATTTGGAGGCGATGGCGCTGGGCGCCAGTCCGGAGATCGAAAGCGCCTATCACACCCTGGGAGCCTTGATCGCCGAGGCGGAGGGCGTGGATTTGCGGTATTACCCGATGTTCACCCTGCGGTACGCACACTATCCCGGTTTCGGCAGTATTGAAGGGGATGAAATCGGCATGAACCACTGGTTGTCGGCTCGGCTCCGGTGGGACCTCCTGGATTGGTTCCAAGTCAACCCGGATCAGAAGCGGGTGCGGCGGACGAATGTGGAAGAACAGCGGATCCGGATTCAGCAGTTGGAATCCAAGGTGTTGTTGGATTGCCGGACGCGGTATCTCGCGCTGCTGTCGCAAAAGACCCAGCGGGATTCGTACGCCAAGCAGAACGCCCTGTACCGGGACATCCTCAAAATCGTGCAGGAACGGGTGCGGTTGAAGCGCGCCTTGCCGGTGGATGCCATGCTGGTGGAAAAAGAATTACAAATGACGGAACAATTCCACCGGCTCTATCGGGACAATTTTGAGAAAAACCAGCGGGTGTTCGCGGAAACGCTGGGCTTGTCCGCAGACCGGATCGCGTGGGATTCGATCCCCTACACCCAGGAGGAACTTCCGGAAGACTTGCTGATGGCGGCCGCGTTGGATGGGTCGATGGACAAAAAACGGCAGGATCAGCAACACCAACGGATTGAACTGCAAGAGCGGGTTTCGCTCTACGAAAATGTGGACATTGAACCCTTCGTTGGATACCGGTTCACCGAAAGCCGCTACGGGGGCGAACAGAGCGGACTGGAAGCCGGCGTGCAGATCAACGTCCCTCTGTCCATCTTCCAAAAAGACGATCTCCGGGACCGGCTGGTCGAACTGCAACAGAACGCGCTGGCCAAGCATGGCGAGATGGTGGAACAGGAGATCCGCAACCGCATCCGGGAATTATTTTTGAGTTATCAAGAATCCGGGATTCAACTCTTGCGCTACGAGAAGGAATTACAAATCCTGGAGGAGAAGGTCCAAATCGAGCGGACCATTGCCCAACTTTCCCAGGAAGCGCCCGGGACCAACACCGACATCCTCGAATTGCAGGTGAAGATTGAAGACACGCGGATGCGGCGGGATCTCGAGGAATATGATCAATGGGATGATTATTTCCGCTTGTTGAATGTGGCGGGCGTGCACGACGCGTACGATATTTATGCCCGGGAGGCGTCGCGGGAGTATCCCCCGCTGGGCTTGTGGGTGTGGAGTGGAGGCGACCTGCCCGGCGCCCTCGATTCCGTGCCGCGGTTCAAGCGGAATTGCCTGCGCCGGAACGTCCAGCAAGTCTACTTATCGGTCAGCCAGGCCAGCCTGAAAGAGGAGTCGTTCCGCCGGTGGCTGCCTTATGTGGTGAAGGAACTGCACGCGGCCGGCATCCGGGTGTCGGCCTTGCTCGCGGAACCCAGCTGGATCTATCCGGACAAACGGCCGGTGCTGATCCAGCATGTCCGCAATATCCTGGAATGGCACAATCAGTTTCCCAACCGGGAACGGTTGGATGGCATTCATTTGGATCTTGAGCCGCAGGTCTTGCCCCAATGGGCTGAGGATCCGAAGTCCCTGCTCGGAATGCTGGTGGAGACGGTGGCGGAGGTTCAACGCGTACTTCAGGATTATCAGCCGGCCGTGCGTTTGGAATGTGATATCCATCCGGTGTTCGCCCAAACCGATCCTGCCGCGCTGCGGCGGTTGATCCACCATGCCGATTCGATTCACATCATGGCATACGGGATTCTGAATCTCGAGATTCTAAAGGAACGGGCCGGGGAGATCGTGGGCTGGGTCCGGCAGGATCCCGCCAAACAGGTGACCCTTGGGCTCAACGTGAAGGATTTCAAAACGCATGAACGCTTGTTGAAAATGATGTGGGATGTGGACACGCAGTACCGTCCAGCTGGATTGAGCCCGATTCAGCCCGTGGTGTCCATCCACGAGTATTCTAGTCTCCTGGACATCGAAGGAACACAACCATGAAAATCAAATCGCTCCGGAAACGCAACCTCACGATTTACAAGACGGATCCCAGCGGGCAATACCGCCGTATTTCGATCGGCAAGGTGATTTTCTTTCTCCTGTTGTTTTACCTGGCTTTTGCCGTGGGGCAGTGGGTATACCTCTCCACCTGTTATGTTACCGGTATGGGGTACGTAGAGGCGGAATCGGCGTTCGTGCAATCGTTGATCGTGGCCCGCATCACCAAAATCGACTGCCAGGCATTGGATCCCGTGGTCAAGGGCCAAGCCATAGTGAAATTGAACGCCTCGCAAATCCAGGCGGAAGCGGATCTCGAGACCCAGCGGCGCGCGATTGAAAGCCAACGGTTCAACCCCGGGGTGAAAAATCCCAGCGATTCCATCAGCTATCAGCAGAAACTGATTGACCTGGAGAACAACGTTAAAAAACTGGCGCAACGGGTGAAAACCGCCCGTACGGAGCAGGCCCACTATCAAAGCGAATATGACCGGTACATGCGGCTGGTGCAAAACAATGTGGCCACCGTCGATGATCTGGAGAAAATCGACGAGAAACTGCAAGCCGCCAAGCGGAACGCATCATCCGCCGCCGCCGAGTATGAACTGGAACGGTCCCGGCTCCAGCAATACAAAGAAAATATCACTCCCGTGGCCATCCAGCCGCCCATCGAAGTGCCGCTCAGCTTGTATCACAATTATTGGCAGACCCTACTGAACGAATCCGTTTTGTACGCGCCGTTATCCGGGGTTGTGGCCGAGGTTTTCAAACACGACGGCGAAGTGGTCAAGGTGGGGGAATCCGTTCTCAAGATCTATGATCCATCCAAGAAATGCGTACGCACGCAGTTTGCCGGCCGGGACCGGCCATACATCAAAGAAGGCACAGTCGTCAGTGTGGAGTTCGAGAGTCAACGGAAGACCAGCGGCATTATCCGCCAGGTGTTTCCTTCCGCGCATCCCATGCGCGACGAATACCGGAAAACGTACGTGCCGCCGGAAAATTTTGTTTTGGCCGACATCGAGGTCCTGGACGAGGATATCGCCCCCGAAATCATCCTCACAAAAGCCACGGTTTTTGTGCGAAAGCCCAATCTGTTGTCTATGCTGCTGGACGCGTGGTATCTGGGAGTCAAACCTGCGCCTAGATGAAACGCCGGGATGGCCGCGGTTTATTTGGTTTCAGTGATGGAAGTGGATTCATTATCCCGCGAGGTCAGCCGGAGGATAATTGTCCAAGAGGGAGAACGGACATCATCGGACACACAGACTGGCCTCGTTTAAAGGAACAATCTCATGTACGCGCCCACCGGCCTTAGGTCAGTTGGAACTCTTTCGAGCCATCCTCCCCTCCGGCCAAAAACCGGATTACTTGGTCCTGACTCAACTCCCCTGCCAGCAGACCCGATAATCCGGCAACCGTACGATAATGGGGCTACAGATTAAAAAAACCGGTGTACAGGTCCAACAACTTTCGATTCATGCTGTCCCTCAATCCCTTGAAGAGAAAAAAAAGAGAATTGAAGATTATCATTCATTAATAAAACAATATTTTACATATTTTCTTGGCGTGTAACTTGATATATCCCCCCGCGTCCATTGCGGGACATGGTCTAATCTTCTGCAAATATTGGTGTTACGGTAGAATTGCAGGCGGGATCATATGCCACGATTTCGCGGCCCAAAGGTGCAACCATAGTTTATTCTTTGCATTGCCATTGCGGGCCGGCGAACTAAGCGAACTAAGTATGAGAAGTGGTATAGAAAGTTCGCTTGGTTCGTATCCTTCATGCGTCAAACCATCACTCTGCAGGCCGTCCCTTGGTTTGGTTTTTTCCTGCCGAACCATTTTTGTTTCAACTTCCGCAACCATTTTTTAGGTAGGTAACAGGATACTCTTTTAAGTGCGGACGGGTGGAAAAGACGGCAGGTGCCCGGTGCGGACGTATTCCCGCAGGGACGAAACGAAAGTCGCGATGGGATTATAACCGCGCCGTTTCACGGTGCGGGGGAATCATGCCGGATGGGGTGGAAGGCAAAGGCGTTGATTGATTAACCCGCCGGGCGATTTCCAGGAAAGAAAGACGAACGCTTCCTCGCCCTCAGTCAGGATCCGTTGGGCGAAGAGACGGGCCTGCTCTTCCCCCACCGCGGGGACGGAGTGGAACAATTCGGTTAGAATTGGCTCGACGATGGCGGGCCGGGTCTTTTCCATACATTAAAAACTTCTGGACCGGCTCAGAAGTAACTCTTTGTGTAATTTATTTTGTTTCGCGGCGGGATTATTCAAGGGAAAGAGGAATCCTGGAAAGCGGTTTTCAGATGGGTGACCTGTTCCGGCCGTGATTTGCTTGATCGGTGTGGATTCACCCAAAAACGGCAGCAGGTACTTGTCTAGCAACAAGCGTTTGTTGTGGACCCACCGCGGGGCCATGGTGGCCGCGCAATGGTCCAGGTATCGGTCCACCAGTTCGCCCAG
>ERZ795045.746-NODE-746-length-39782-cov-6.233972_pt1 | contig 39782 bp, 24 predicted proteins | sample MGYA00375129_ERZ795045 | MGnify/ENA primary metagenome ERZ795045 (study PRJEB30174, sample SAMN05720166) | activated sludge metagenome | isolation source: anaerobic digester from wastewater treatment plant | place: Japan | collected 2015-05-15 ...
GGAATCGGGCGCGAACGCCCCGTTCGATGCGCGCGCCACAATTCGCTTGCCACGCGCCAGCCGGATGGGACGCTTGTCGGCCTCCGCCCGCAGCCGCCGCTCGACTTCCGGGTAGACCTGTGACGGCGGGTCCGGCACCGTGGTCGCCAGGAGGGTGACGTCATCCACCCAGATCTCCTGGCTCCCGGTCATCGCGAGCATGATCTCCTGGTCGGTCTCGCGCCACTCCTTCGCGCGCACATGGCCGACCAGCCTCACCCAGTCGCCCTGCTTCGCTTCTCGCCGGGCCCGGCCCTTGGTGTGCCGGGTTTTGCCGTCGCTCGCCGAGATGTAGAGGCTCGCGGCGTGCGCGCTCTCCGCGTGGACCCACACCAAGAACTCATAGTCGCGGGTGGGATCAATCAGGCCCTGGAGCTTGAAGTAGGCGCCGCCAGATCCGCCCGTAGGCATCACCCGCAAGGAGCGCTTGCCGGTGCGCGCGCGCATCTCATCCGCGGCGTAAGTGGCCTGGTACGTGTGGAAGTCTGGGAGCTCACCCTCGAAGCTCTCTGAAAGCGCGATTTTGTCCGGCAGCGCCTGTCCGGCCCATACCCGCGGGGACCAAAGCATCACCATCAGACCCAGGCAGAACACCTGGTAAAGTGGTAACCTGGCGCGAAACATCCGTCCCATCCTCTCTCACGGCTCCCATGCCCGGATACTCCCCGGCACCCGGGATTCCGCGTTCGCCCGGTCGGGGCTGTCTTCCCACCGCTACTGGTACAGCCGCGCGAAGAGAAAGCCCCGCGCGTTCGGAATCTCTGCCTCCACCCGGCCAGCATGGACGACAGCACTCCCCTGCCCCGCCAGGCACTCGACGGCATACTCTCCGGCCTGGAGCATCGGCAACGCGAGCGAGTAGCTCGGACGGTCGTTCACCTCGCGGAAGAGGATCAGGTAGCCCTCATGCCTGTCCTCGCCCACGGAGAGGAAGCCGGTCCACGACGTGCCATCGGGGGTCTCGCCGATCGGATGGATATACCCCTGGAAGAGGCGCTCGCGATGCGCCTTCCACACCTTCACCAGCTCTGCCACCTCTTCAACATAGGCCGCCGGCAGGTTGGAGACCTCGAACCACCCGAGCGGGTTCGCGAAGAGGGTGATGGCGAAGAGATACGCGGGCGAGTACGACGCAGGCGCCAGCGGATCATCTCCATAGAGATGCGTGTTCCGCGTGTGGTTGAGGAACTCCATGCGCAGGCGCAGCGGGTCCACATAGCGCGCCAGCTTCCAGAGGTTGCGCAGCGTCTGGTGGGGCCAGTAGCGACGCCACTCCGTGTAGCGATTCTCGATGAAGAGCGGCCCCACGTGCATCATCCCCCAGTAGCCAGGCCGGACCGCGGCGGTGACATCCAGGTCAAAGACCACTTCGCCACGCGTCTCCTCCAGCACGCGGTCGAAGAAGCGGCGCAGGTTGGTCTCCGCGGCCTTACTCTCCATCCTCACGCCGTCAATCTTGAAGGTGCGTATCCCATGCGCCCGGTGCAGCTCCAGAACGCGCGCGGCATCCCGCTCCCAGTTGGCGTAGTCATCCGCGGGATCCGGCGCGTACCAGAGCCCGAACTGCATCCCCCGTTCCCGGGCCGCGGCGATGATCGGCTCCAGGCCGTTCGGGAAGCGCTCTGCGTGCGGCGCCCAAAACTCCGGGTCTGCCGCCCAGAAGCCACCCCACACCCCACCCGCCTGCGCGGAGTTGGACGTCCGGCCCTTTTGCCAGCCATCATCGATCTGAATGACATCCACGCCGAGAGATGCCGCCGCGTTCACTTCCTGGCGCATGAACTCCTCGCAGACGCGCGAGTCTTGCGAGCGGTCGCCCCAGGTGTTGCTCAGCAGCAGACCATCGCGCGCGGGGTTGAAGGCGCGGATCTGGCGTTGATAGGCCTGCAGCGCCTCCGTCCGCCCGGAGGCACCACCCCGATAGACCAGGATGACGTAGGGATAGCCCTGGCCGCCACCGGGTCCGGCCCCGTGCCCGAGGAAGTGGAAGACGCGGCTGGCACCGTTGACGCGCAGATCGGGCCCCGCTTGCACTGGACGGGCATGTGGCAGAGGAGCCTGCTTCAAGAAGAGCAGGCCATCGCCCGAGAAAAGCTCCTCGATGGCGAAGAGATTCCCGCTCAGCTCCAGCCGGAGCTCGTTCGGGTGGAGCAGCCACTCACTCTCGAAGAGGAGCTCGTTTCGGATATCGGTCTGATCCAGAAGCGTCACCTGAGTGAGGCGCAAGTGCGCCGGCGAGAGCGCGAGTTGTTCCAGGAGATCCACCGGACCGGCGGGCGTGCCCGCCTCGTGTGCCGGGCCCTCGATCCCTGTCGGTGCCGCATCCTCGCCCGAGGCGGTGCCAGAGCGCGCCTCTCCGGCGGGAGCCTCGACCGGTTCCGCGTGGAGCTGGACCTGGATGCCGGGCGCGTCGTCGAACAGCTGGAGGCAGGTGCATAACGCAAGCGTGGGGCCGGTGGAGACGACCTCCACCCGGAGCGCGGGCGCCTCGGTCGGGCCAAAGACGCCATGGCCGGCCATCACGCGGATCGCGCGCGGCTCCTCCGGGAGCGGCACCTCCGGGCAAGGCGCCGGCTGCTCCGCAGGGCGCGCCAGCCATTCCCGACCGGAAGCCCGATCCTTCAGGGAGAGCGGATAGAGGAGCCCATTGGCCACCCGCCATCGCCGCTCGATCCGGGTGTTGGCGAGCGCCAGCTCCTCTCCGGTCCATTCGACGGTACATCGGCCGAAGGCCACCGAGCCCGGCCGTGGTGAGAGCGTGGTGAGTGTCATATCGGAGGGATTCGCCCCGGGCCGCGCCACCCCTTCCCGCTGCGACGCGGGAAGCGCAGACTCCCAGGATCTCCGCGCTCTATCCTGAACTTCTAGGCAGGGCCTATTCCATTGGCAGCGTGAAGAGGCTCGAGCCAGAGTATGGGCGGGCATCCATGCACGGTATCGAGGAGCCGCCAGCGCCGTGGGGCGCGTGGAGAGCGAGAAAGCGATGAAGCCGAAAGAGAGAGCAATTGCCGCGCTGGAGTTGCGCGAGCCCCCCGAGGGGCTGGTACCCACCTTTGAGCTGGAGTTTCAGCTCACCCAGGAGCTCCTGGGGAAGGAGTATCACAAGGGCAATGCCTGGCGGGGCGTGACGCGCGCCGAGCGCGACCGGATGCTCCACGAGAACGCTGAACTCCTCGTGGAGGTCGGCGAGCGTCTCGATTACTGCATCCTCATGGACACCTGCTCGCCAGACGTGGAGGGCCACATCGAGACGGCGCGCCTGATCAAAGAGCTCTCGGGCGACCGCTTCCTGGTGATCGTGCATGGCGATGCCACCTATGCCATTCCTGACGGCAATCACATGGTGGAATATGCCCTCTGGTTCGCCGAGAAACCGGATGAAGCGAAGCGGGTGGCTGATGAGCGCGTCACTGCCGCCCTGGAGCGTGGCCGCCGCCTGGTGGATGGCGGCATCGATGGCTTCGCGCTCTGCGCCGATTACTGCCTCAACTCCGGCCCGTTCCTCTCGCCGCGGATGTTCTCCGAGTTCGTCACTCCCTTCCTGGCCCGTCTGGTGGCGGGCTACCGGGAGATGGGCGCCTATGTGATCAAGCACACCGATGGCAACATCATGCCGATCCTCGACCAGCTCGTTTCGTGTCGGCCCCACGCCATTCACTCCATCGACACCCAGGCCGCGGAGATGGACCTGCGCGTGATCAAGGAGAAGATCGGCAAGGAGGTCTGCCTCATTGGCGGGGTGCAGTGTGGACTCCTGCAAACCGGCACCGAGGAGGAGATCATCGCGAACTGCAGATACGCCCTGGAGCACGGCATGCCGGGCGGCGGTTACATCTACAGCACGAGCAATGTCGCCTTCAAAGGCCTTCCCCTGGAGCGCTACCTGCTGGTGCTCGAGATGCGGCAGAAGTACGGATGGTATGGCACGCCTCCGGACGCCGCCGGGGCGGCGTGAGCCCCCGCCGCGCCAGCAGTGCGCTTCTGTCGGCAGGAGTTCCGGTGGCTGCGTGGTAGTTGATCCATACGGGCGCAGCATCTTCCGTGGGCATGTCGCCCGGTTCCTGCTCCTACCGGTTGCAGGTAGGCAGAAGGGCTGCTCCCTATCGAGTGGCAAACGGCGCAGCCCCTTGCAGATGCGATAGCTCGGTCTCGTTGCCCGCTTGGTTTGGCGTCATGGACCATGTTCGGCACGCGGGCGCCGGGCGAGCTTGCCATCATCATTGGCATTAGGAGAGAGGGATATGAACGAGAAGCAGCGCAAGGACGCCCTGAAGAGGGGCATCTCACTGGAGTGGCCTCCGGAGCCGATCCTCGGCAGCTACTACGGTGAGGAAGAGGTCGAGGCGATTGTAAAGACCGTCCGCGCCTCGATGGACCCCCGTGTAGGCTTTGGCTTCATCTGCGAGGAGATCTGGGAGTTCGAGCGGGCCTTCGCCCAGTGGGTAGGCACCGAGTTCTGCGTCTCGATCAACGGCGCCGGAGGCGGGCTCGATATGGCGATGATGTGCCTGGACCTGGAGCCGGGCGATGAGGTGATCGTGCCCTCGATCAACTTCCGCGCCTCGCCGCTGGCGGTGCTTGGCCAGCGCGCCACGCCGATCTTCGCCGAGATCGACCCGAAGACGCTGAACCTGGATCCCAACGACGTGGAGCGGAAGGTCACGCCGCGCACGCGCGCCATCGTCCCCACCCATATGAACGGCCTCTCCGCCGATATGGACGCGTTGGAGGAGATCGGCCGGCGCCACCCGCATCCGAAGTACGGCCCCATCCCGGTGATCGGCGATGCCGCGCGCACCCTCGGCGCGACCTACAAGGGCACGAAGGTGGGCAAGAAGGGCTGGATGAACATCTTCAGCTTCCATACCCAGAAGATGATCACCACCCTGGGCGAAGGCGGCGCGATCACCACCGATGACCGCGACCTGGCCACCCGCCTGCAGGGCATTCGCCAGTTTGGCAACCCGGCGCACTCGTACGACCCGAAGCTGCGCGGCATCGGTTGGGGCAGCAACTACAAGATGACCAAGATTCAGGCGGCGGTAGGCCTCGTGCAGATCAAGCGCCTGGATGATCTGGTCGCGCGGCGCCAGCGCCTCGCGCGCGCGCGCACGGCGATGCTGGAGGGATGCCCCGGCCTGCAGCTCCCCTACGAGCCGGAGGGGTATGAGAGCAGCTTCTACCTCTACACGATCCTCGTGCCCAAGGAGTGGGCCGGCGAGAAGCGGGATCAACTGATGACGATCCTGAAGGAGCAGTACAAGGTGGAGTGCGTGGTGGCCAATCCGCCGGTGCACAACACGGTCCCCTACATCGCCGAGCATGCCCCCGGCCAGAACCTCCCAATTTCGGATGAGGTCGGCGCCCGCATCTTCTGCCCGCCGATCCACCCCTACATGCCGGACGAGGATAACGAGTACATCGCCGCCGCCATCTGGGAGGCGGTGCTGAAGCTCCGCGACTGAGTCGACACCTCGGGGAGCGTTGGAAGCGGGCTTCTAACGCTCCCCTTCCCGCACAGTATTCGTGGCGTCGGAAGCCCACATGCCCCAGCGGTGAGAGAAAGACGCCCGTCTCCTGCCCCCCCTCGTGTTTCGCATGCCCCATCCTAGGGCGATCATGCGCTCGCGCAAGGCACTCCCGCCAAGGAGATAACGGCTATCGCGCCTTGGCGCGCCGCGCCTTGAGACCCTGGGCGTTACCAGCTCGCGTGTGGAAAGGCCTGGCAGCGGCGTTTCGCGCGCGCGGCCACAGGGAAGGGTCAGGAGCGATGGGAGAGTGAGATGCCGCGTCTGATGAAACACACCCTGTGGGCGGGTCTTCTGGGGTTCTGCGCCGCGCTGCTTCTGAGGCTGCCGGTGGATACGGTGTCGGCCGGCAACGCGGCACGCACGCGCTTTGGGGAGGCCCGGCGGGTCGGTCAGGGCCGGGCACGCTCCTGGGTCACCCTGGACGCCCGAGGCAGGCCGTTAGCACTGGGCGTAGAGATCACCGATCAGGCGCTCTCGGGGCTACCGTCACACAAAGAGGAGTATGTGTTGTCTCTGCCCGCCGGGGTTGCCGTGCCGCCGTTCAACCATACGGCGCTGGATTGGAATCCGCACGGGCATATTCCGCCACAGATCTACGACGTGCCCCACTTCGATTTCCATTTCTACTTCATGAGCCCGGCAGAGCGCGCCCGTATCACGGCGAAAGGAGACGATGTGGCGCGCGTGCGGCGAGCGCCACCCGCCGACGCCATCCCGGCGGGCTATATGTACGCTCCTGGTGGCGACGAGCCCGCGATGGGCGCCCACTGGGTGAACCCGCAATCGCCCGAGTTCCACGGGAAGCCCTTTACGCACACGCTCATCTACGGCTTCTATGACGGACGAATGGTTTTCGTCGAGCCGATGGTCGCGCTGTCCTTCCTGCAGACAAGGCCATGCGTTACGGCAGCGATACCGCAGCCAAAGAGCTATCCTGCGCGTGGCTATTACCCAACACGCTACCAGATTCGGCACGTCACGAGCGCCAACGGGGGTGCCATCCGCGTATCCCTGGAAGGTCTGGTTCTCCGCGACGGCCCGCCAGCCGCTTCCCGGGGAGGCCGATGACCGGCCCGGCAGACAGCACGCGAACGTGAACACCCTCGCCTGGGGATGCCGGCAGGCGTCGCGCGGACCCAAGGATCCGCGCGACGCTTTGTTACCTATCCACGGGCAAGAGCCGTGACCCGATTCCCAGCCGACACCGCCTGATGCCCAAGCAGGCCCAGGGCTAGTGCTCAATCCGCCAAAGGGCGGTAGCGCGCGCGGGAAGCGTCACCGTGAAGTGGTCCACCCCCTTCGCGATCACCTTCCCCGTGAAGAGATCCGTCACCGTCGCCTTCACCGGAAGGCGGATCGTCTTCTCTCCCGCGGATTGGGTGTGCACCCCGACGAGCGAGCCAGAGGCATAGACGGCGTCGTTCGTATCGAGATAGACGTGAAGCCCGGCCAGGCGCGCGAGGTTGCGCAGGAAGACAGGCGAGGCGACGGGCGCGGCGAGGTAGACGCTCATCCAGCCCTCGTGCTGGCGCACGCTCGCCGCCGGCGGGCCGTCCGGCACGAAGCGCCCGATCACTTGCGCCTTCGGGTCGGTTACCCGGGGGAGAGGGCCAAACTTCAGGTTCGCGTGCGGGCCAAACTCCTGCTTTTCGCTCAGGCCGTCAGCCAGCGGGTGCGCCTCATCCATGAAGGCGAGGCGGATCGGGCCTTCCTTCTCGTCGAACGCCACTTCCTGGCCGACCACCTGCGAGACGCGCTCCGGGTGGTACCCGTTCTCGCTCAGGATGCCCGGGGCGTACACAAAGGCGAGCACGCGGCCCTCGGACTTGAGCGCTTCCACGGCCTGGCGCTGCTCCTCCGTCAGCCGGTAGCAGTTGGCGAAGAGGTAGGCGCGGTAGCGGCGCGCGTCCTTGCGCGTTAGATCGGACGCCAGGATTGTGTCGTAGGGCACCCCGCTCTGCCCCAGGGCATATCGGAGCTCCGTGAGCGGGCCACTCATCAGCGGGCGGTCGGGCCGCTGGTGGTAGATGTGCGTCTCATCCAGGACCACGGCGAGCGTGTCCGCCGGCGAGCCGCGGTCCACGTCCAGGTTCGCCCGGGCGATCTCCTGGAGCTGCTGGACCACGCGGCAGAGCCGCGGATCGCCACTCGTCCACCCGTTGCTGAAGTCGTACCACTGCACCAGGTGGCCCTTCACGAAGGAGAGGACGAACTCGCGGCGCAGGATCTCGGCGGACTCGCGGATGTTTTTCGCGGGGCTATGCGGCTGGGTCGTCCAGTGCGTGCGGATATCCGCCTGTTGGATCCAGAGCTTGCCGGCCAGCCGGAACGATTCGGCCGCGGTCATGAACGCGCTGGGAGCGCCCACGGCGCGCACATTCCCATACGGCGTCGGCGAGCAGCCGAAGTCGAGGTAGGGCGACGCCAGGTAGCGGTTTAGCGCGAAATGCCCGGAGTGCGCCCCGAAGTAGGGCGACTCGGGCAGGTGGAAGACATAGCCGTAGTAGGTGCCGACGATGTGCCGGCTACCGCTCTCCTCCTTAAGCACGCGCGCGTAGGCCTCAATCCGCTCGGCCACCTGCTCGTGATGGAAGCGGTAGAAGTCGATCACGCGGCGCATCGGCCCGGCCGGGTCTCTAAACGCCAGCCGGTCGGTGGCGAGGCGCTCTTCCTTCGTTGGCACCGTGACCTCCTCAAAAGAGGCAAGCCGCGTGTGCCAGGCGCGGTTGAGCGCGGCGAGGTCGGGATACTGGCGGCGAAGCCATTCCTGGAACGCGCGCCGGTAGGCCGGCGAGTAATCGACCATCTCGCGGCTCTGCGCGCCCCAGGGGAACCACTCCCAGCTGATGCCATCGCACGGCCAATAGCCCACGATGCGGTCCGCGAAAGGCGAGGAGTAGAGATGGCGCGCGAACCGGCGCAACGCCTCCTGTGAGAGCCGGGCCCAGGTGGGCGAGGCCAGCGAGGGGAACTCGTTGCGCGCCCCGTGGTAGTCGCCGACGTTGTGCTGGCCGTCGGCGGTCACCGTCCACTCCTCTTTCGGCACGAGCTGCCGCCAGAAGGGAAATGCCTTGCCCGAAAGATCAAAGGTGGGGATGATGTAGGCATCCGGGTAGTTGAGAAGCACGGAGAGGATCATCCGGTCGGCGGCAGAGTAGTCGTACTGGTCCGGTCCCACCCAGCCGATGTTCCCCGTGAAGACGACGAAGAGCTGCACGCCGGCGCCCCCGATGTTCTTCACATGGAAGGGCACGTCGCGGTTGTGGATGTAGTTCATCCCGGTATCTGGCCGGCCATTGATGAAAAGCGTGGGCGTACCGCGATGGGGGCGCACCTCGGCGCGCGCGAGCGGGCCGGGCTTTCGCGGCAACACGGTGATCTCCGCGGTCTCGCACTGCTCGCGCGAGCGGCCCACGACCTCACTTCCGGCGGGGCCCAGACGCAGGCGGTACTTGCCGCCCGGGAGGAAGGCAGGAAGCGTCACCTCGGCCGGACCGATCGTAAGGAGATCGCCCTGTCGCTTCACCGGCCACCCGCCCGCGGGCTCCAGCGGCAAGCTCACCGCGTCTCCCAGGAGCTCGGCGACCACCGGGCCACCTGCCTTTGTGCGGAAGGTGGCGGCGACGCGGAGCCGCCCGCCCGCGCGCACGGTGTTGGGCACGTCGCGCCGGACGACCGAGCACGGCGCCAGCGGGCCGAGCTCCGGCATTGACAGGGCACCCCAGGGCGCCACGGGGGGCCGGCCCACCTCGCGCGCCGCCGCCCACCCGGAGTCGTCAAACCCGGGGGCTTCCCACCCATCCGCCGGCGAGAGCGCCACCTTCCAGGAGGCGTCGGTCTTGAGGGGGATCCGCTGGCCATTCACGCGGAGATCGCCCTGGAGGATCAGGCCCTCGGCGGACGCGAACTCGCGCACCAGGACAGCGAGGACGTTGCGCCCGGGGCGCAAATGCCGGGCGATATCGATCAGCTCCGGGGTGCGCCAGCCATCCTGCTCGCCATCTTCGCCCACCTTCTCGCCGTTGAGGAAGAGCGTGAAGGTGTCGTCCGCGGTGACGAGGAGGAGCGCGTGCTCCACCTTTCCGGCGGGGAGGTCGAACGCCTTGCGGAATCCGGCGGTCACGTTGTCGCTGCTTTGCGGGTGCCAGATCCAGCTCGATTCCCAGGGAAGCTGTGGCTCGGGCCCGATGTTCACCGGGAAGCGGGCAATCTCGTCGACCGCCACGCCATCCCACTCCACCGCCGCACCCTGCCCCGCCGAAAGCGTCAGCGTCGCCTCCGAGGCCATCATCGGCACGTCAAACTCCATTGAACGCGCCGACCACTCCTTGGCGGTGGGCACGGCGAGCGTCACCGGCGTGCCCGTCGGCTGCCCATCCAGGTCGCGGAACTCGAGGCGGGCAGTACCCGCGCCGCCGCGAGCGCGCAGGCGCAGGCGGTAGGTGCCGAGGAAGGAGAAGTCGAGGGAAGACGCCACGGCCTGGCTCCCAGGCGCCAGGCGCAGGGCGCTCTGCCCGGGCGACCCGGGGGTGATCACCTCACCCTTGCCCTGAAGCGCCCAACCGGTGAGCCCCTCTTCGAAGCCACCGTTTGGCACGCGGTTGCTCGGGATTCCGGTCAGCAGGCGCAACCAGGCGATCGAGAGGCGCGCCGCGGGGTTGATCGGGTCGAACCGGAGGCCCACGATCTTCCCGCGCCACTCCGGGTGCTCAATCGGGATATAGAGCTCATGCCACTCGCCATCGCCGGTGATGCTCCACTTGATCTGGCGCGCGTCGCTGAAGGCCTCGTTCTCTCGACGGAAGAAGAGCTCGCCGCTCCCGGAGGTGTCGGACCGGATGCGGAGGCCGATGGCGCGCGCCCGCGAGGCGTCGATCCTCACCGGCGGGGGCACGAGCTGCGAGTCGTAACGGGTGCTTCCCTGGAGGGCGCCGTCACGAATCTCCAGCCGCTCCCAGTTCACCGCGCGCAGGCCGTCCAGGACCTCTGGCCGATCGAACCGCCACTCGGCCACAACCTCCGGATCCGCCATCTCCGGCGCCGCCCGGCCCGGCCCCAGGCCGGCCAGGCAGAGGAGGAAGAAGAACGCCAGTGCCATCCGGCACGCCCAACGAGTGTGATCACAAAGGTGGTGCATGGTCTCTCCTGCCTGATCGTCGCTTCCCAACGCGCGGTCCCACTCTCGCCCGCGCCCGGCCGGCAGGCATCCCCCGCCGGCCCCTGACCTCACCCTACCTGTTCGCAGCCCGGCGGCGGGCTTCCTGGCACTGCGTGCAACTCCTTGACCCTGTGCCTGGCTTCCTGCTATACTGGCGCCAGGGGATTGGAAGGGAGGCGCGCGTTGGTCAATCCGCTGGTCACGGGCGTTCGCGAGTTCCTGGCGCGGCAGGAGCGCGCCGGGCGCACCTGCACCATCGTCCGCCAGGCGGATCCGGAAGAGACGCTCCACACGGAATCGGAGCCGTTTGACCGCGCCGTCCACCTGGTTGAAACCGGCGCTCTGGAAGCGCGCGACACCGGCTATCGCCCTGGCGAGGGCGGCAGCGCCTCGGGCTTCCGGTTCTTCCTCGATGGCGTGCAGTATAGCCACCTGATCTGCTACGTCGACAACGTGCCCCTGGTTCACCACCTCAGCGCCGCCGCCATCCTCCAGCGCGACCCCGAAACCCGAACGCTCCGCGTCTGGCGCTGGAGCGGCGTCCGCCGGCACCTGCTCGTTCCTAAGGCGTACGTGGATTACAGCCTCCTCGAAAGCCTTGGCGTGCCCGTCGAGAACACGATGGATGAGAGCGAGAACGCCCCGCGCGAAGCCGTTGCCCTGCGCGCGCTGGCGCACAGCAAGTCGCAGCGGATGCGCCGGCAGATCGAGGTGGAGCTGATCCGGCAGTGGGTTGCCGCCCGCGAAGAGGGCTGGCTGATGGTCGACGGCCCCTTGATGCTGCTTCCGGAGCTCGACGTGCGCGGGCGGATGGTGGGGGTGATCAAGTCGTTCGGGGCGCAGTTCTTCGATGGCGAGGAGCAGCTTCGCGTGATGACCCTCCCGAAGTGGCACCGGACCACGGCATTCCAGCTGCCCCGGGGTAGCCGGGCGGATGCCGGAGCGGCGACCGCGCGCCACTGGTACTCCTGGTACGTCCGGATTCGCGACCCTCGCGGAAGCGACACGGATCATGGCCTCCTCCGCGTGGAGATCCCACCCGATCCGGAGATCCTGGCGCAAGCCGACACAATCTCGCGCTGGCTCATCGCCGAGCGTGCGCCCCTCTCCACGCCGGACCCGCGCTGGGATAACTTGCTCTACCCCATCCACGCCTGCGAGCAGTTCCTCCGAAGCAGGCTCCCCGAGCGCCGCCAGGTCCACCTCTACCTGAAATAGACCACCCGGAGGCTCACTTCGTGGTGAAGAACCGGATCCGCGCGCCTGCCCAGGCAGCTGGGGCCTGGCGCAGCCTCGGCATCACCGTCTTACCGGCGAACTGCGCGGCGCTCTTGCTCACCGTCGCAATCGACGCCGGGGTGCCCAGCGGCCGGGTCGAAGCGATCGCGATGATCTCCTCGAGCCCCATCTCACCCTCGATCACCAGCTCCCACTCCTCACCGGGTCCGGGCACCTGGTACCAGCGGTTGGCCTCCACCCTCTCGTCGCGATGCCACTCGTTGGGATAGAGCTGCGTCACCTGGCGCGCGGTGTCCACATTGAAGAGGTAGACATGGCAGGGGGTATCGACGCGGAAGGAGATCCGCATCGTCTCGCCCCAGCGATAGGTGCTCCCCTCGTCGCGGTCGAGCTTTACCTCCAGGCGGATCCCGCCGTCTCCGCGCTCCAGGAGAGCGAGGGGATCGATCTCAGCGCCGGGAGAGAGGCCAGCACGGTCGGAAAGCAAGGCGTGCGGCAGCCACTCGCCCGTGATCGCGCGATGGAACCGCGTCGCCAGCTGGCGTGCGAGGGCGTGGACTTCCTCTCCCTCGCCCTGTATTCGCCCGAACACCTGCTCGGCGCCGCCGTCCTCCACCTTGCCGGTCTCAACATCGATCAGCCGGGCATCAATCGAGACAAGGCTCCCCAGGCGGGTGACGCCGCCAGCGACCAGCTTGCTCGCTCCCAGGAGCTTCCCGATCCGCGCCGCTTGCTCCGGGTCGACCAGGCCGCTGTTCTCCAGCTTCTGCTCCTCCAGAATCTTGGCCAGGCGCTCGCGCTCGACCAGCCGGAGGCGTTTCGACTGGGCGAGCGAGACGGTGAACGTCTGGGTGATCGCATTGCGGAGGCGCGTGTCGTCGCCGACGAACCCGGCGACGGCTACCACGATCCGGCCCGCGTTCGGCTCCGGCTTGCTAGATCCGGGTTCAGCGGCAGTCACCGGCAGGCACCATGCGAGAACCAGCCAGACGATGGCGACGAGACGATGGTACATGGGGAAGCAACTCCTACCCGCAGGCAGCGTGATCCGACCGCTATCTTCGATGACGCGCAGCTGGAGAGCGGCAAAGTCAAGCCAGGCGGCGCATGATCTCTTTCAGCTCCGCCGCAAAGCGGGGCACCGCCGTGGCCGGATCCGACCGGCCTTCATACTCGATGTTGACGTAGCCGCGGTAGCCCGCGTCGCGCGCGATTTGGAGCGCGCGAAGGTAGTCCACCGGCTCCTCGCCGCTCGGGCCGCGCCAGTGCGTCTTGGCATGCGCCGAGACCATGTAGGGCGCCACCATCTCAAACTCGCGGTAGGGGTCTTCGCGGAAGTTGCCGAAGTCGAGGTTGATCCCGAACCAGGGGCGGTCCACCAGCTTCACCAGGCGCACCACCTGTTCCGCCCGCGCCGTGATCCCCCCGTGGTTTTCCAGGGCCACCACCACTCCGCGCGCCGCGCCATGCTCGGCGCACTCCTGGAGGCACTCCACCGCCCACGCGACGGCGTCCTCCTCCGTGTGCCCGGGCGGCACGGGCCCGGCAAAGACGCGGATGCACGGCGCTCCCAGGAGCACGGAGCAGTCGATCCACTGCTTCGTCATCTGAACATGCTCGTGGCGCTTCGCGGGATCGGCCTGGCAGAAGTTGCTGCCCACGGCGGTGCCGGAGATGTGCAGCCCCCTGCGGAAGCACTCGCGCTTGATGCGGTTGAGGTAGTCACGGTCGGCCTGCTTCAGGTAGTAGGTGGTCAGCTCCACCCCGTCGAGATTCATCGCGACCGCGGCATCCAGGAACTGTTCCAGGGTCATGGAGCCGCTGGTGAGCGCGTCGCGGTACGAGTAGGCGCAGCACCCGATGCGCATGGGTGTCTCCTTCCCTCCGTGAGCCAGAAGCAGCCTGCGGAAAGCACAGAGCCATCAGGGACGCGTGCCATACGGCCGTGCCTACCCCTCCGTTCGGCGCCCTGCCCGCCTTCTCCTTTACCAAGCAGAGAGCCCGGCTCCCCCTGGTCGGAAGAGGGTCACTCGTTCGCCAGGCGGACGCGGACGGCGTTGGCGTGCGCGTCCAGGCCCTCCACCTCGGCCAGGGCCAGGATGTGCTCCGCATCGGCGCGCAGGCGCTCCGGGGTGTAGGCGATGACGCTGGATTTCACCAGGAAGTCGTCCACGCTGAGTGGCGAGGAGAAGCGCGCCGTGCCCCCCGTGGGGAGAACGTGGCTCGGGCCGGCGATGTAATCGCCCACCGGCTCGGACGAAGCCTCGCCCAGAAGAATGGCGCCGGCCGCCTTGATCCGGCCAAGAAGCGCCATCGGCTCCGCCGTGACGATCTCGAGGTGCTCCGGTGCGAAGGCGTTGACGATCTCGATCCCCTCGTCCAGCGACGAGGCGACGACGCACGCGCCCCCGAACGCGAGCGATTGGCGGATGATCTCCGCGCGGGGCGAGCGCTCCGTCTGCCGCTCCACCTCCGCGATCACCGCGCGAGCGAGATCCTCGGAAGGCGTCACCAGTACCGAGAGGTTATCGCCGCCGTGCTCGGCCTGAGAGAGGAGGTCCGCCGCCACGTAAGCCGGGCGCGCCGTGGAGTCCGCCAGAACGGCGATCTCGGAGGGGCCGGGCAGCGATTCGATCCCGACGTCGCCGAACACCTCGCGCTTGGCCAGGAGGACATAGATGTTGCCCGGGCCGGCGATTTTGTCGACCCGGGGCACGGTTGCCGTGCCATACGCCATGGCGGCAATCGCCTGGGCGCCACCCACCTTGAATGCGGTCTCGATCCCGCACGCGCTGGCGGCGTAGAGGATGTGCGGGTCGACGCGGCCATCGGGCCCCGGGGGCGTGCACAGCTCGATGAACGGCACTCCCGCCACGCGCGCGGGAATCGCCGTCATCAGGAGCGTACTCGCGAGCGGCGCCTTGCCACCCGGGATGTAGAGGCCGACACGCTCGATCGGGCGGATCAACTGCCCGAGGAGGACGCCATCACTCGTATCAAACCACGAAGGCCTAAGCTGCTTCTGATGGTAACGCTCGATGCGCCGGATCGCCGCGTCTACCGCCTCGCGGTAGGCCGGCGACACCTGCTCGGCGGCTCCCGCGATCTCCTCGGGCGTCACCCGGAGCCGTGACGCGTCGGTGATCGCCGGCGAGTCGAACCGCCGGGTGTACTCGACCACGGCATCATCGCCCCGGGCGCGCACGTCCGCGCAGATCGCGCGCACCGCCTGCTCTGCCACCGCGAGATCCGCCGCCGCGCGCGGCTGCAACACGCGCAGCAGCTCCTCGCGCGTGTAATCCTTCGCAAAGAGCAACTTCATCAGATAACCCTCTATCTCCAACGTACGGCCTCTCAGGCCGCCTCAACCGTGTGGCTGTCTACCAGGGGCCATTATAGCCGCGGCCAACCAGCCCTGTCAATGCCAACCCATCCCCGCGCCGCCCGCGCGGGCCGGTGTTCGCGCGGCAAGGAGAGCGCGCGGGAGACGGCGAAGGACTTGGTGTGCGGGCGCCGGCTTGGCCCGTCAGATGGAAGGAGACCGGCGTTGTCTACCCGGCGAGCGCCCACCCCCTGCTACTTCGCGCTGCTCCTCATCGCGGCCTGGGTGCTGGCGGGCCTGGCGAGCGTCACCGCCCAGGATCCGCCGCGGCGGTATCTGGTGCGCCTGAAAGAGAGTGTCGACCTCAACGCCGCCCGGGGGAACCGGCGTGCCGTCGTGGCCCAACTGCAGCAGACGGCCACGCGCACCCAGGCGCCCCTGCTGATCCGGCTGGAAGCATGGCGGCGGCAGGGCGAGGTCCAGGAGTACGAGCCGCTCTGGATCGTCAACGCGATCCGGGTTCAGGCGAGCGAGCGCGTCATCGCGGCCCTGCGCCGCGACCCGGCGGTGGCCTCGGTCCTGCCGGCGCAGCCGGTCACCCTGCCACCTGCTCAGCGCACGCGCGTGGTCGGGGCGAGCCGGCAGAGCGATCGGACCTCCTGGGGCCTGGTGAAGATCGGCGCGCCCGAGCTCTGGGAGCGCAACCCCGCCATTCGCGGTACCGGTGTCACCGTGGCTGTGATTGACACCGGGATCACGCCCGAGCACCCGCAGTTCCAGCAGCCCGGCAAGATACGCGCCTGGAAGGATTTCGTCGCCGGAAAGACCGCGCCGTATGACGACGCCGAGTGGGCCCACGGAACCCACGTCGCGGGCACCATCGCAGGGATCAACGCGGATGGTTGGGTGGTCGGGATCGCACCGGACGCCACCCTCCTGGTGGCCAAAGCGCTCGACGCGCAGAGCGGCGGCCTGATCGATACGGCCATCGCCGCCATGCAGTGGGCAATGGACCCGGACGGCAACCCCAACACCGCGGACGGCGCCGACATTGTGAACTGCTCATTGGGCGGGCCTCACCTCGAAGGCCATTGGAACCTCACTCTGAAAAGCGCCCTGGAGGCGCTTCGCGCGGCGAACATCCTCCCCATCTTCGCCATTGGGAACTCCGGGCCAGGTCCAAAGACGACGGTCCTCCCTGGCGACTACCCCACCGCGGTAGGCGTCGGCGCGACCGGCCCGGAAGACACCATCTGGCTCCGGAGCAGCCGTGGCCCCGTGGTGTGGGACGGCCTCACCTACATCAAGCCGGATGTCACGGCGCCAGGCGAAGAGATCCTCTCCTGCACGACGGCTGAGACGGACCCTAGCGGCTACCTCTACTCCAGCGGTACGAGCAACGCCTGCCCCCACGTGGCCGGCGCCGCCGCACTGGCAATCAGCGCGGCGCGCGCCCGCGGTTTCTCGCCAACCGTCAACGCCCTGGAGATCGCACTCAAGAGCACAGCGGTCGATCTGGGGGTCGTCGGCCCCGACAACACCTACGGCGCCGGGCGCATCGACCTCCCCCGGTTCGTAGATGCGATCATCGGTGCCAACGTCACCCTCAGCCAGCCAGAGCTCCTCTCGCCCACCGAGGGTGCCGCCGTCCGCCCTACCCTTTCCCTGCGGATTCGGTGCAGCGCCAGCGGAAGCGCCCTCATCCGCTACCGGGTTGCCCTCACCCCCGCGGGCGGCCCGGCCATCGTGCTCGATCAGACGGACCCAAACGGCGCCGCCGCCTTCGACCGGAACAGCCGGCCCTACGAGGCTGGAGCCGTGGCTACGATCACCGTGCCGAAGTTGCCCCCCGGCCCCTGCGAATGGCGTGCCTCCGCGTCCGCCGACGGAGGCAACACCTGGGTCGAGAGCGAGCCCGGGCACTTCACCGTCAACTTGCCGCCCGAGCCACCGGAGTGGGTCTACCCGCCCGAGGGCTACGTCGTCTCCACGACGCCCGTGCTCCAGATCCGGGTGTCGGATGACGACCCAGGTGACCGGCTGAAGCTGAAGCTCGTCCTGAGCGCCGACGGCCAGGAGGTCCGGGTTGTGGACCAGACCGTGTCGACGGACGGGTGGAGTGCGGAAGCCGGGTACGCGAGTGGCGAGGTCGCCCGCTGCACCCCATCGCCCACGGCGCCGCTGCCCGCCGGCACCTACTCCTGCACCGCCTACGCCCACGACGGCCTCGGCTGGTCGCCCGCGTCGGCTCCCCGACAGATCACGCTCTCGTCCGAGATGCCGCGCTGGCTGCCGGCGCGCCTCCAGACGTTTGCGCTCAGCACGTCTCCGCCCAACGCCACGCGGGAGGCGCTCGGGCTTTCCCAGGTGCCGATGAAAGTCTACGATCCCGTGGCCGCCGCGCAGGCGGGAGACGTTCTCGCCGGCTACCAGGATGCTCCGGAGACGCTCGTGCCCGGCCGCGGCTACTGGTTGAAGCCAGGCACGCCGGTCGCGCTCGCGCTCGACGGCCCCGCGCCTTCCGGCGCGGTCGCGGTTGACCTGGAGCCGGGCTGGAACTTCATCGGCTCACCCTTCCCGGCACCGGTGCCATGGCGCTTAGAGTCGCTGCAGGTGAAGCAGGATGGGCACGCACCCCTGCCCCTCGCGTCCGCGAGTCACCTCCTGGAGGAGTTCGCGTTCGCTTTCCAGCCGGACCCTCTCGACCCGGGCACGGGAAGCTACGTCCTGGTGTATGATTCCACCCTCCTACCGGGCATCACCGCCGACCGGCTGGAACCCTGGCACGGCTACTGGGTGAAGGCGCGCGCGAAGTGCCGGCTGATCCTGCCCGACCCGAACGCGCTCGCCGCGCAATCGGCGACCCGGACTGGCGCCCCGGGGTGGTGCGTGCCGGTCTCGGTGCGCGGGCCGATGGGCGCCCGAACGCTCGTGCTGGGCGCCGGCGCGCGGGCGGTATCGGCGGAGCTTCCCCCGGAGGGCGTGGCCGGCAACCGGCTCCGCGCCGGACTGGAGCGGAACGGGCGGTTGCTGGCCGCAGACGTGCGCCTGGGCTTTGGGAAGAGCCACGAGTGGGAGATAGTCGTCGACACCGGCCAATTGCCGGACGCCGGCGAGGTGGTCGTGACGTGTGACCTGCGGACGTTGCCGAAGGGCATCGGGCTCACCCTGGTCGACAAGGCAACCGGGGCGCGGCGCTCCCTGCGCGCCAGCGGGAGCTATCGCTTCCGGGCGTCGGGCGAGCCGCGGCGCTTCCAGATCATTGCCCGGCCAGTGGAGACGGCGCCACCGGTCATCACCGGGATCCACCTGGTGAAGGCACGCTCGGGAAGCGGAGCACTCCAGTTCACACTCTCGCGCGCTGCGGTCGTGGACGCGGAGCTCCTGTCGCCCACGGGCAGGGTCGTGGCGGTCGCCACGCGTGCCCGGGCCTCGGACGCGGGCCTCAACGTGATGGCAATTCCGGGCCGGCTTGGGCGCGGGCTGTATCTCGTGCGGGTGCGGGCGACCACCGAAGAAGGCGCGACCATGCAGGCGATCCGCCCGGTGGCGATCCTGGAGTAGGCACGGTCTGCACCGGCGCTTGCCACGGCGAGGGAGGCCATGGCAAGCGCCGGAGTCACTCGCGAGCTACCAGGAGAAGTAGGTCTCCACCGGCCGGCGCTCCTTCGCGGAAAGGTTGGCCGCCAGGGTCACATCGAGTGTCTTCAGGGCGTCGAGATAGGTCGACTTGATCCGCGAGCCGTCGCCCGTCTTCACCGCCTCAATGAAGACGCGGTCAATCGATTCGGCCTCGCGCGGCTCCACGTCGAGCGGCGCGGCGCCCGCCGGCGTAAGCACGGGGGCGTTCCCATCGTAGGTGAGCTTCATGCCTTCCAGGAAGAACTCAAACCCGCGCCCGCCTGGGCACCCCGTGCAGCTCGTCACAAACTGCCCGATCGCGCCACTGGCGAACTCCAGCTGCACCGCCTGGAGGTCGGGGATGGTGATCCCGGGCACGTTGCCATGCACCTTGCGCGCGTAGGTCGCGTAGACGGCGCGGACTTCCCCGGCCCAGTAGCGGATGAGATCCATCTCGTGCGTCGCCTGCTCCACCAGCTGGCCGCCCGAGAGCTCCATCTTCTGCCACCAGGGGGTGCTCACCAGGCTGCCCCAGCGGCGCGCGGAGACCATCAGGAGGTTCTTGCCGGCCAGAAACTCGCGGATCGGATCGACATAAGGCGAGTAGCGAAGCTGGTAGCCCACGCACGAGAGGACGCCCGCCCGGGCAATCGCGTCCCAAATCTCGAGCCCCTTCTCCAGGGTAAGCGCCACCGGCTTCTCGACGAAGAGGTGCAGCCCGCGCTCGGCCGCCAGGATCTCGGCGTCGTAGTGCGCGAACGGGGGCACGCTAACATAGACGGCGTTGAGATCCGCCTCGTCCAGCAGGCGCCGGTAGTCGGTGTAGGCGGTCGCCCCGTACTTCGCCGCGGCGGCCTCGGCCTTTTCGGGAACCAGGTCGCAAACCGCCGTAATCCGCGCACCCTCGATCTCGGCGACTCGCTGCATGTGCCCGCTGGCGTTGCCGCCGGCGCCAATAAAGCCTACTTTCACCTGATCCAACATCGTTCTCCTCCAGCGCTCTCGGGGATGCCTCTCGGGAGCATCCCCTCTCTGCGTCTCTCCCGCGCCGTTCAGGAGCTAGCTCGCTACCGAACCGAGAAGCTCCACAGCCGGTCTAGCGTCTCTGCCATGCCGTCGCAGAAAACGTCGAGACGCTCCTCCTCGGGGAGCTTGATGATCGCGCAGCTCCGGATCTGCAGCCAGCGCCCCACCATCATCGCGGGGAGCGCGATCCACTCCTCGGCGGTGAGGGGCTCGGCTTCCTCATACGCCGCGAAAAACGCATCCACCCACTCCGGCTCGAAGCGCATCGGCTGGACGTAGGACCGGATATCCGCCGCGTCCAGCGGGCGGGGCAGGCGCGCGCAGAGGAACATCAGCGCGTTGGCGATATCCTTCAGGCGCGGGTGCTCGCACGCGTAGTCCCAGTCGAAGACGCCCGCCAGACGGTCACCCTTGAAGAGCAGGTTCCCCTGGTGGAAATCGCCGTGAACGACGCTCTGCGGCAGCTTCCAGAAGCGCTGCGGAGGCAGCTCGCGCATGAACCGGTGGATGCTCGCCGCCACCGCGTTCAGGTCGGCGGTATACCGCCCGGACGTGTCGCGGTTGCGCACCAGGTCGAACCCGGCGAAGGCGATCATGAAGCTGTCTTCCCGATCCCACTGCTTGCGCGGGTCGCCCAGGAAGCGCCGGCCCTCGCGGTGGAGGCGCGAGAGGAACCGCGCCGCCGCAGCGATCTGCTCCACGTTCCCGGCGGCATACGCCTCCCCCGCGACGAGCGGGGAGAGCTGCACGCACGCGTTCCCGATCCAGGCCCACGGCTCGCCGCTCCTCGAAAGAAGAGGCGGGTACACCGGCAGCCCGGCGGCTTTCAGGTGCGTCAGGAGGTCGTGCTCGAAGCGCATCGCGTCTTCGGCGGCATACTTCGGGTTGCGCACGCGCACGAACCACCCGGTGCGTTCGCCATCCGACGGACCAGGAACTGCCCGGAACGAGCGGTTGCCCGTGCCCGCCCCCGGCAGGAGGCACAGATCGGCGGGAAGTCCCTCAAACTCGCGCGGGAGCGCCTCGGCCAGCTCCGCGCTATCTACTCTTGGCTGGACCCAGTTCAACATCACACTCCTCAGTTTCCGCCGCGCCCGGAGAACTCCTCTTCGCGCACGACCGTTCAGAGCGCCGTGGATTTGAGGAAACGCCCGACGGAGAAGTAGATCCGCTGCGTGCCGCCGGACCAGCTGGTGCCGAGGAAGACCGGGCCCGCGATCGTCTCCGCCAAAACGCCTCCGCCGAGGCTGCCCACCAGGCGGGCGTTGCTCCAGCTCTCGAAGACGCCCCCTCGGGCATACCACACCCCCAGATAGACCGTGCGCCCGACGGGCGCCGGGAGGCGCGAGATACCGCGGAGGTAGCCGATACCTCCCAGGAGGTGGTGGCTCCCGAACGGCTGCGTGTCCAGCCCAAGCCCCAGGCGCAGCGGGCTGATGGTCTCGAGCCGGCTGGCCAGCGGCGCCGTGGCCGTGAACGTCACACCTACCGACCCGAAGAGGAAAAGCGTCTCGTGCGGGCCGAGGGGGGAGAAGCGCGTTACATCGGCCTGGAGTGCCGGGAAGCCCGGCGCGGCGCCCGGCGTGTGGAAATACCAACGACCATCTACATGAAAGCGCGTGCCTCGCGTGGGGATCACCGCGCTATCCTGGAGGTCCGTCGTCCAGCGCGCCGAGAGGAAGCTGTGCGCGCCATCCTGGAGCGGAACCGTGCTCTCTCCTCGGGGAGAGACGCGCAGGTGTCCACTCCATACGCCCAGGCGGAGCTCGCTCGTGCGCCCGTAGCTCCAGCCGATATCCAGGCCCAGGCCAAGCTCGCGCGTCGAGTAGGCTCCAAGGGGCGACCAGGAGGTCGCCTCTCGCCGGTAGAGGGCGCGCGGGGCGATGAACCACTGCCGGCGGCCAAGCGGGCGATAGTACTCCCCCGCCAAGCGGGTCCGCGAGCCGAGCGTCACATCGGCGCGTAGCTCCGCGCCCGAGCCCTGGAAGTCGAGCATGGAGAGGCGCATCGGCACGTTGAACTGCACGGCGTCGGTATCGGCGCCGTTGACATCGATCAACGCATGGATGAAGGGAGGGCCGTAATCCTTCTCCTGGATGAAGATCATCAGACCCTCTTCCCCTCCGGTTTCCGCCTTCTCGTAGAGCAGGCCCTCGATGCGTCCTTGACCCGCAAGGGCCATCAGCGCTGTCTCGAGTTCTGAAACGTTCAACGGGCGGCCGATGAACGGGCGGAGGTTCTCCGTCACCGCGCGGCACGTGGCCACACATCCTCCCGCGAGCTGCAGGAACCGGGGAGTGAAGCCATCCGCGCGCCTCCGCGCCCGGCGCTGGGCCAGATGCGCCTTCCATTCGGGCGCTTTCAGCGCATAGCGCCGCAACTCAGCAGCCCGCGCCGCCGCTGCCTCGTAGCCCGCGTCGATGAGCGCCGCCGCAGCCTCGTAGTCTTCCGCGCCCAGACCCTCCAGCTTGGGCTCGATAATGACGTTCGCCCGCTCCCGGTTGGCGCGCACGCTCTGGTGGAGGACCACGTCCACGGATCGGTTCAATATCTCGAGCGGCGAGCGGGCAAACTGGCTCTCACTCAGCGGGCCCGTCACATCGACCGCGATGACCACCTCCGCACCCATCCCACGAGCGACATCCACGGGCAGATTATCTAGAAGCCCGCCATCGACGAGCACCCGGCCCTCAGACTCCACAGGAGTATAGAGGCCCGGCACCGCCATCGTCGCGCGCAGAGCCATCGCCAGCGAGCCCTCTCCCAGGACGACGCGCTCGCCCCGGACGAGGTCGACCGCCACGCACCGGAAGGGAATCGGCAGGTCGTCGAAGCTGCGCAACGGCGAATAGGGCAACGCCAGCCGGCTGAGGAGGAGATTGACCGGCTGCGCGGGATCGAGCCCGCTAGGCCACCGGATGCCGTGGCGCAAGCCGAACCGACTGCCTCCTGGGAAGTCCACGGCGTCCTGCTTGCGCCGGAAGGTCAGAACACGGAAGGGAGGCCAGGGACCAAAGATCTCGTCCCAGTCCAAATCGAGCACCAGGCGGCGGATCTCGTCGGCAGGCATTCCCATGGCGTAGAGGCCGCCGACCAGCCCGCCCATGCTCGCGCCGGCCACGTAGTCAACCGGCACGCGGTTCTCCTCCAGCCACACGAGGGCTCCAACATGCGCCAATCCCAAGGCGGCCCCTCCACTGAGGGCGAGTCCCAGCCGCGGGCGCTCCTCTGCACCGAGCGCGCCCACTGGTGGCATGAGGCCAGCAGCCACCAGCACTCCGACCAGGAAGCATCGCCAATGCCGCAAATCCCTCTCCCTCTACCCCGCTGTAATCATACCCGTTCGGCTGGAAGATCACACGGGCGAGGGAGAACAGGGCGCGCCGGGCGCGGCAGGGCCACGCGCCGGGCCGGTCTCGTGCAGGTTTCCGCGTCCAAAGCGGCGAAAGCATCTCGGTGACGGCAGAAGAGCCGGCAGGCATGGCACGCCGGCCAGGCGCCGGCAGGGAGAACGCGAGTGCTGGAGAACGAGCAGGAGTTTATCGCGCAAGAGTGGCCCTTCCAACCGGGCGAGCGCAGGGTGAAGATGCATCTGGAGCTTCCCGCGGCGGGAATCAGCGCCAACACGGGGCTGATGCTCGTGCTCCACAACTGGGGCGGGCGCTACAACGAGCCCCACTACGTGGCGTGGTGCCGGCGGTTTGCCGACCGCTACAACGTCATCGCGGTGAGCGTCAACTACCTCCAAAGCGGCGGCGGCGAGCCGGTTATCCCTGGAGAGAAGCCGTACGACCACGGCTACCTGCAGGCGATCGATTGCCTGCGCGCCCTCTACCACATCCGACGCCAGCTTCAGGATGCCGGGGTGAAGTTCAACCCCAGGCGGTGCTACTCGATGGGCGGAAGCGGCGGTGGAAACGTCAGCCTGATGGTGAACAAGTTCGCGCCCCACACCTTCGCCTGCGTGGTCGATATCTGTGGCATGCCCGGGCTGACCGACGGCATCGCGTATGGCACCGGGGAATGCGGCAGCCAGCTGAACGCCGGCTACTCGCGCGACCCCAGCAGCCCGGCCTACCTCTCGCCCGCCCGCCAGGAGCTCCTCGACCCCGGTCATCCGAGCCACCTGGTGCTGCAGTACGCGGCGAATCCGGCGAACAAGGTGGTGATCGTCCACGGCCTGGATGACACCTCCTGCCCTGCGATACACAAGATCACCATCTTCCGCAACATGGTCGCCGCCGGCTTCCGCCCGGATGCGCACTTCCTGACGCCGTGGCACGTGGATGGCGAGGCGGTGACGACCACCGGTCATCCCGTGGGCAATCGCGACCGGGTGGTGGAACGTTTCGCCGATTGTTACCTGCGCGAGGAGGGAGAGGCCGCGCTGCAAATCCCAGGCCCAGAGGACTTCGAGCGCGCCAGCCAGGTGATCTACCCCGTGACTGGCGGGCGTTATGTCATCGATTACTCGCAGGGCCCGCCGTCCATCTGGTTTGAGGAGGCGGAGGAATAAGCCCCGCCCGAGGGGCACGTTGCGATTGGAGTGTGAGCCAAATGGAGTTCGAGAAGAGCTACGATCTCCTAGTCGCCGGCGCTGGTGTGGCCGGGTGCGCCGCCGCGCTGGAGGCGGCGCGCGCTGGCCTGAAAGTGGCGCTTCTGGAGAAGACGGTCTTCACAGGCGGCCTGGCGACGACCGGCCTGATCAACATTTACCTCCCGCTCTGCGACGGCTACGGCCGCCAGGTCCTCTTCGGTATGGCCGAGGAGTTCCTCCACGAGAGCGCGCGCTACGGCCCGGGCGATGTTCCCGCGCAGTGGCGGCAGTCGCCCGTGGATGGCAAGCACTATCGCTACCGCCTCACTTTCTCTTCCGCGTCGTTCACCCTCGCCCTGGACGAGCTCCTGATGAAGGCGGGGGTCGACCTGTGGCTCGACACGCTTGTCTGCCTCCCCATTCTGGATGGAAACCGCGTCGTTGGCGTTGAGGTGGAGAACAAGAGCGGGCGCGGCGCCGTTTACGCGAAGTGCGTCATCGACGCCACGGGCGATGCCGACGTCGCCTACCGCGCCGGGTGCGAGTGCGCCTACGGCGAGAACTTCACCAGCATCTGGATCTTCCAGGCGTCGCTCGCCACGGCGCGCCAGGTGGCCGAATCCGGCGATGCCTCTGCCCTGCTCGACGGCGTGCGCCTGCGCAGCCAGCCCGGGCAGGCCAGCATCGATCCGGAGCGCCGGCGCTGGGATGCCACCGACGGGAAAGACGTGACCGCCTACGTCCAGGAGACGTACCACCTCCTCCGCGAGCACTACGCAAAGCTCCACGCGGAAGGTGGAGAGAAGGACCGGCATAACCTCTACCCGATCACCCTCCCGGCGATGGCGCAGTTCCGCCGGACCCGGCGAATCGTGGGCCAAGCCACGCTCTCGGATGGTCAGGATGGCCAACGGTTTGAGGATTCCATCGGCCTCTCGCCGGACTGGCGCAAGCCCGGCCCCATCTGGGAGATCCCGTACGGCACCCTGGTGCCGCGCGGGCGCGATGCCATCCTCGCGGCCGGACGGTGCATCGACAGCGAGGGCGACGCCTGGGAGGTCCTGCGCGTGATCCCGCCCGCGGCGCACACCGGGCAGGTGGCCGGGCTCGCGGCCACACTCGCGATTCAAAACGGCACCGTGCCCCGCGAAGTGCCGGTGGACGCGATCCAGAAGGCGCTCCGCGAGAAGGGAATCCCGCTGCACATCGATGAAGTGCTGTAAGTCGCAGGCCGCCGGGGCGCAAGCCCCAGGCCCAACGTTCTCACCCACCCAGGCGGTGGGGGGCGCCGGCGTGGAGGGGCTCGAACTGGAGCTGTGGGAGGTCCGCCAGCACCTCGACACGCGCGAGATCGCCGACGTCGCGGGGGCTACGCGCGCCGCGCTGGAGGGGCTCGCGACCTCGCACCCCTGGCCACGTGGTGGCGAGGTCGCGATCACCGCCGGCAGCCGGGGGATTGACCGGATCGTGGACGTCCTGCGCGCCGCCGCGGAATACGCGCGCGCCCGCGGGTGTAGGCCGTTCATCCTGGGCGCCATGGGCAGCCACGGCGGCTCGACCGCCGCCGGGCAGATGGAGGTCCTGCGCGGCTACGGGATCACCGAGGAGAGCGTGGGCTGCCCCGTGCGCACCTGCGTGGAATCCGTGGAGATAGGGCGAACGCCGGAGGGCCTGCCCGTGCTCTGCAACCGGCTCGCTCGTGAGGCGGATGGCGTTCTCCTCATCAACCGCGTGAAGCCGCACACGATCCTCACCGGCGACCTCGGGAGCGGGCTGATGAAGATGGCGGCCATCGGCCTGGGAGGGCCGCGCGGCGCCGATACGATCCACGCGCGCGGCCTCCCGGAGTGCATCGTGCCAGCCACGCGCGTCCTCCTGGAGCGTCTCCCCATCCTGGGCGGGATCGGAATCGTCGAGAACGCGGCCGACCGCGTTTGCGTCCTCGAGGCGGTGCCGCCCAGCGCCATTGAAGCGACAGACCGCCGGTTGCTGGCGCTCGCGCGCTCGATTCTCCCATCGATCCCGTTCGACCCGATCCACGTCCTGGTGACGCGCTGGATGGGGAAAAACCTCTCCGGCACCGGCATGGACCCCAACGTGATCGGCATGCACCGCCGGCTAGGAGGCCCGCCCGAGCGCCGGATTGACCGGATCGTCGCCCTGGACCTCACGCCCGAAAGCCACGGCAACGCCATCGGCGTCGGCATGGCCGACGTCATCACCATGCGCCTGCGCAACCAGATCGACTGGCAGGCCACCTACGCGAACGGGCTCACTTCCGGGTTCTTCGCCGGGATCAAGCTCCCCGTGGCCCTCCCCACCGACCGCGAGGCCATCGCCACCGCGCTGAAAGGCTTCCCGCGCGAGACGGTGCGCCTGGTTATCATCCGCGACACGGCACACCTGGAGCGAATGCTCGTCTCTCCCGCCCTCCTGGAGGAGGCACGCGCCCACCCGCGACTGAGCATCGCCGAGACGCCTACGCCGCTCCGGTTCGGCGAGGCGGGAGAGCTGTTGTCGGTGCCCTGACCCGGCTACGAAAGGTTGCCGGTGAAGCAGGCGCGGGTGCTCCCCTCGTCGCGGATCGCCTCCACCATGCTGGGCTGTGCCCGGGTGTCGGCGATGAGGCAGTTGGCGACGAGGACGCGATCACACCTCTCCAGGGCAATGCCGCGATGGGCCGGGTTCAGAATCTGGCAGTCGGTGATGGAGACCCCCCGGCAGGCGCGCAGCTCGATGGCGCCTCCGCGTTCCGGCGAGCCGGCGAGGAGATCGACCAGGTGGAGGCCGGTTAGGGTCACGCCCTCGCACTCCTCGAACAGCAGGCCATCCTGCGCGTCGCGCGGGTAGTCAGGGTTGTGGTCGAAGACGCAGGAGCCGACGAGGAGGTGGGTGGACTGGCGGGCGTGGATAGAGTGCCGCTGCCCGTTGAAGAAGGTGTTTCCAGTGAAGGTGATGCCGCGCGCCCACTGGAGGTAGACGTTCGTCTCCTGGCTGCTGATGATGTTCCCAGCGATGCTGATCAGGCCCGCCTTGTGTCCCACTTCGACGCTGTGGCCAATCACGCGGATGTTCGACCCGCCAGAAGTGGGAACCGCTTGAATGGTGTTGCTCGCGATGGTCACCTCACGCACGCTGCTCGTGCCCGTCTCAATCCAGACGTCGGCAGAGACGTCCGCGTCGCGGTCGAAGTTGTACTCGATATCGTTGCCGGTGATCTGCAGGTTGCGGATCTCGCTCCGCCACACCTTGATGCCACCGCGCCGGTTGTAGCTGATGTGCGAGCCGATGATGTTGATCTGGTGCAGCCCCACCTTGTCGAGGAAGATCCCGGCGCCGGCGTTGTGGTAGATGTGGCAATCGCTGATCAGAACGTTCCGGTTGTTCGCGACCACATGAATCCCATGCCGGCAGCGCTGCACCTGCACGCGGCTCAGCGTCGGCTGCCAGGCATAGGCGATCTCCACGCCATCCGCCTCGGGATGCTCGCCGGCGATCTCCAGGTCGAAAAGCACCGGCATCCGCTGACTATCAGCAACTTCCCCGGCAGTCTGCTCGGGCGCGGCGCTTCCGCGGTGCGTGCCGGTGAGGCGCACCGCCGGGCCAGGCCCGGCCATCAGCAGGCGGGCGGTAGCTCCGGAGCCGCTGATCGCTCTGCGCCCCTGGTCGAGGCGCACCTCCAGGGGGCGCGTCAGCCGGTAGGTGCCGGGCGCCAGGCGCAGCTCGCCCGCGGTCTCATCAAGGGCGCGCTGCAGCGCCGCAGTGTCATCGGCGACGCCATCGCCGCGCACGCCGAATCGAGATAGGTCGGTCATACTCATCTTCCTCATCCAGGGCCTCGATGCGCCGCCGGATCGCCCGGTAGGCCAGAAGGCAGAGCACCGACATCGCGATCCCGCTGGCGCCGGCCAGAAAGGCGATCCACGGGTACCAGCGCGAGGGCCCGTGAAAATCGCGCCGCCACGCCTCGTCCCAGGCGGAAACGGACCTCCCGGTCGCGGCGATCACCGCGTTCTCGAACTTCTCGCCCGCGCGCAGGCGCCGGGCCAGCTCCGGGAGCGCGCCGGCGGGCGCCTCGCGCAGAAGGTAAGCCACCAGGGCGTGGCTCTGGGCATACGCCACGGCGGCAGCCTGCCCATCGCGCGGAAAGCTATCCGAAAGCTCGTCCAGGGAAGCCAGGCGGCCCATCTCCAGGTGATCCGCGAGTAGCTCCCGCGAGGCCCACTCGAGACTGCCGCAGGCGTGCTCCGCGTAGCCCTCGTCAAACCACCGGGGGACGCGCGCGCCGCCCACGGCCTGCGCGAGGAGCAGGTGGGCCACCTCGTGCGCGATCACCTCGTCGAGATCGGCGAGCGCGCCGCTCCCATCGATGTGCGCCACCGCCCGCTCGCCAGACGCGATCCCCACGATCATCTGTCCGCGGCGCGAGCCTACGGCCCGCGCGAACGCCTGGTGCGTCGGGTGAATGACGAGCATGAGCGGCTGGTCCGGCTCGCTCCCCAACTCGGAAGAGATCCGCCAGATAGCGGCCGTGGCCGCGCGGGCCGCGCGCCGGGCCACGCTCTCGTGACCAGTCTGGTAGAGGAGTTCGAGACCTGGCTCGCGGAGGATCAGCCACGCTTCCGGGGTATCGCCGGATCCGGGCTGCGCAACGCCGGGCAGGCCTGCGGCAAGGAGAAGGAGGAGGCAGAGAACCCACAGCGAGGTGCTGACACGGCGCGTGGAATGCGGCGGCGAGAGTGTCGCTCCTCTCCGGCGAGCCCGGAGCCGCAGCTGGCGCAGCACGCCGACCGGCCTTGCGCTGCTCCTTCGTGGCCATCCTGCTGCAACGGGAGACGCGGTGGAGCTACCACGGCGCCGCCCTCTCCGAGAGTGCACGGCGAAAACCATCCCGCCCAAAGCCGCGCGGCCGACGCCCGCGGCTCTGGGCTCTCGGTCACTCGTCGCGATAATCTTGCTCCACGGGGCTAGGCGCGCCAGACGACATCACGCCTATCTCCTGCAGATCGGTGAAGAGGTGATGCACCTCGCGCAAAATGTACTCGCCACACTCACGCGCCCGGCCATTATCGAGCGTCACCAGTATCCGGGCGGTGTCGCAGATGGGGAGCAGCCGGGCCAGAACCAGCTGGTCCGTGGGAGAAAGCTCGGGCGCATCCGCAGCCGCGCTGGGAGCCTCCTGGGGGCTCTCTCCCTGCCCCTGCAACTCTTGCTGGCGCTGCCGCTCCAGCAGGCGCAAGGCTTTGCCAACCGCCACATAGAGGGGCGTTTGGTCCATATCCTTATCGGCAGATACGCCGTAATCCGCCTTGTTGGTGCCGTAGAAGACCGGGTCCGTCGTAGCGTAGTTCACGAACATCAGGGCGACGAACTTCTGGAAGACGTTCCGGTCGAAGATATGGCGGTCGCCATAGTTCTCTTCGGCGAGCACGCTCTTGAGGACATCGTCGAAGATCCGCCCGATAAACGGGCGCGGCGGCATCTGCAGAAGCTCATCCAGGGGATTCTCTGGCAGGGGCTCGTAGATGTAGACGAACTCTGGAGCAAAGTCGCCCTTGAGGAGGGCCTCGGTGCTGGCAACCGTCTCGAAGATGTCCAGCTTCATCATGCTGTCCAGGGTCTTGCGAGGCACTCCCTTGGTCGCCAGGTTGACGATATGGCCCTTGAACTCCTCCAGGTCGGTGCCCAGAAAATGGGCCTGGCCATCGCTGATCCGGTCGCGCAACTCCTCGAGGCGCAGGACGAGTTTACGCTGGGCGTCAGCGATGATCTCCATCAGCTCGGTGCGCAGCTCCTCATCATCGGGAAACTGGTCGAGCGTTTCGAAGGTCGAGCGGATGATCGCGAAGTCGTTGAGTCCGTCCTCGAGGCAAGGGTAGGCAATCCCAAGCACCGATTCCTCGGGAAAGCGTTCTATAGTATCGGCGTTTTTCAGGCCGCTATCGGGGTCGACCAGGAGATAGAAGCGATTATTAGTGGTCAGACTCTTGAGCAAAGCCACCCTGCGGTTGTCCGGCTGCCGGTCTGAACTGCCGCTAAACGCGGACAGCATGATCATTCAACCCCTCCTCGCGAATGCCACTCTGTCGGCCGCGCGCGGCGGCCAGGCCAAGATGCCCAGCCGGCCCTCGAGCGGCGGGCTGCCATGGGAATCCTGCAGCCCGCACCGGATGCAGACCGCCCACTCACAGGCATTCCCCCAAGATACCTCGCCAGTCCCCCTGGCGGGTCTCCACACTCTATCAGCATGGCCCCGGCCTTCCGACCAGGCCAAAACGCGCTCGCACCTCTTCACGCGAAGAGGTGCTCCTACATCCTCTAGAATCTGGTTTCGCCACCCTGGCCCGTTCTCCTTGCAGGGCTTCCACGCAATTCGCCCGGCTTGCTACTCGACGCTCAGCTCCTCCGCTCTCACCACCACCGCCGACAGCTCGCCCGCGCCGCCAAACACCTTGGCCCACGAATCCGGAAGGCTGAGCGAGGCCAGGATCTCGACCCTCCCCCGCACGCGCACTCGCTTCCCCTTGGCCGGCGGGAGACCGGTAACCGTGACGCCGATCTGCCCGGAACCGTCGTCGAGGAGGAAAAAGCCGGCGCCGCCCCCGAAGGCGCTCATCAGCGCCCCTCCCAGCGATGCGCTCCCCAGAACAGTACCGGTCACCGTCACATGCCGCCCAGCAAACGCCTGCGGGTCTCGCCGGATATCGCCTGCCTGCACCGGCCGGGCCGCGAGGAAGAAGTGGGCCAATGCACCGCTCCCCCCCACCAGGAGGAGCAGGGTATAAAGAGCACGCCACCGTCTCTTACGCCGCATCTCCACCTCCCAACCGTTAGGCGTGGTCCAACAGGCGCGGACCTAAAGGCCTGCGCTGCTTTCCAGCAAAGGCCACGCGGGCGTTATGAGCTTTGAAAAACAAACCGGCTATTCCGGAGGAAGTATCGCCCGCACCCGGCATCAAGCCAAAGCCCATCAGCTCTTCTGGCATTTACCTGTGTTCATCTGTGGATCCCGGTCTATCCGCCGGTTTATCGCCACTCACGCGCGCGAGAACCCCCTCCATGCCGGGCAGGGGGACCACCTGCGGGGTGTCGGGCGGACCGGGCAATGGCAGGCGAAGCCCATACAGCCATTCTCCCCACGTGTCACCGCCGGGGGGCATTGGTCCCACCAACACCAGGTGCTCCTCGGCGCGCGTCATCGCCACGTATAGGAGTCTTTCTTCCTCCTCGCGTTCCCGTTGCACCTTCCGCTCGTGGAGCAGCTCCAGCGCCACCGAGACTTCCCAGCCGCCCCCATCGGGCACCTGCATCCCTATCAGGCGCTCCTCGGGATCGATATGGACCAGGCCGGGTGCTTTGGGGCGGACCTGCCGGCCCAGGTCCGGGAGGAAGACGACCGGAGCCTCGAGGCCCTTGGCTCTATGCACGCTCATGATCCGCACCACATCCGACGCCTCGGAGTACGACGGCGCATCGCCCTCATCGGTGCTCACCAGCGAGAGGCTCTCCAGGTAGCGAACCAGGCCCGCCACATCGGGAGCAGGATAGGCGTTGGCCAGCTGCACCAGCTTGCGGATGTTGGCTAGCCGGCGCCGGCCATCCGGGTGCGCCAGGATCCGGGCGTCGTAGTGCGTCTCGCCAATCGCCTGGTCGAGGAGCCAACCGGGCTTCATCCGATCCGAAATCCCCCGCAGCCGCTCAATCAGAGCATAGAAGCGGCGCAGCGCCGACCGGTCCTCCTCGGAGAGATCGGGATCGTCCAGGACGCCTTCAATGGCACGATAGAGACAGGGAGACTCCGAGAGCTCCCTTGCCCGGCGCGAGAGAGCCGCCAACGCATCGAGCGAGACGCCGGCAAAGGGCGAGCGAAGCGCCGCAGCCGTGGCCACATCATCCAGCGGGCTGACGATGACGCGGAGGAGGCAGACCAGGTCGCGGATCTCGCGGCGAGCGTAGTAGCCCCGCCCGCCTACGATGAAATAGGGGATCCCGTGGCGGACGAGCGCCTCCTCGTAAACGCTCACGTGAGTGAGCGCGCGCAGGAGGATGAGGCAATCACTCCAGCGGACGCGCTCGCCGCGCCGGCGGTGTGAAGTGAGCGGCAGCGTATCGTGCAGCTCCTTGAGCCGTCTCGCCACCAGATCCGCCTCCTGCTGCCGGCGCTCCGCGGCGGGTCCGCGCCGGACGAGGAGCACCTCCACGCTCGGCTCCTCCTTTGCCTCGAAGCGGCCCCGGGACTCCAGTGGCTCGAAGGGGACCGCGCCCGTGCCCTCCGGCACGTTGACCCAGAGATCGGCGAAAACGGAGTTGACGAACGTTAGGATCTCCGGACGCGAGCGGAAGTTGTCCGCGAGTGAGAGCCGCCGGAAGCGATCCGGCTCCAGCCGTTCCCGGGCGCTGAACTGTCGGTCGAGCTCCATGAAGATCCGCACATCCGCATTCCGCCACCCGTAGATCGACTGCTTCACATCGCCGACCACGAAGAAGTTGCTTTCGCCCCGCAGCAGGTCGATCACGCGTCTTTGCAGGCGGTCGGTATCCTGAAACTCATCCACCATCAGGTAGCGAAACTTGCGCTGGTAACGGCGGCGCACGCCTTCGCTCGTCTCCAGCAGCTTCAGCGCCCGCGCCTGCAGGTCGTTGAAGTCGAGCGAGGAGATCGCTTCCTTGGCCGCCTCATACTCCTGCCAAACGGCCAGAGCCAGGCGCAGGAAGCACACCGCCTGCTCCGCGGAGGCAATCTCGCGCTCCAGGGAGAGGTGCTGCACCAAGGGCGTCTTGATGAGCGTCTGGATCCTCTCCTGGGCCTCCTTCAGCTCCTCGAACTCCCGGGGGTAATACTCGCGGCGACGGGGCGCCTTCCCCGTGACCCCGCGCAGAGCACGTAGCTCCTCGGCGCGCTCGACCAGGGCTTCGAGCGGCTCATCTGGCGCAATTGGCGTGGCAGCGCGCGCCCACTCATCCAAGGCGGAGCGGGCTTCCTCGGCCTCGCCCCATAGGCGAAAATCGCGCAGGGGGAGCACCGCCCGCCTCGCCTCTTCCCAGATCGGGCTGAGCTGCCTGGCCACGAGCGCCGCCACTTGCCGGAGGATTCCATCCGCGCCCTCGTCCACCCAGGCCTGCAAGTCCGAGGGTTCCCAGCCCAGGGACCGCATCGCGTCGATGGCAGCCAGGATTGGCTCGCGCAGGCCGGCAAGCGCGTCATCGCCCCCTTTGCGGCTGGGAAGATCCTGGCAGGCAAGCACCATCCCCGCCAGCTCTCGGTCGCCCGTCTCAAAGAGGCGCTCGACGACCTGCTCGAAGCACTCCTCGCGCATCAACAACCCGCGCGCCCCCTCAATGGTGGCGAAGCGCGGATCGAGCCCCGCCTCGAAGGGATTCTCCTGGAGCAGGCGCCGGCAGAAGCCGTGGATCGTGCTGATGTGCGCGACCTCCAGGCGCCGGCGCTCTTCCACGAGGCCGCGTGCCGCGAGGGCCGCGGCGATCCGCTCGCGCATCTCGCCAGCAGCCTTGTCGGTGAAGGTGATAGTAAGCACGCCATCCACCGGAGCCGTGGGCTCCGCCGGGGCCGTGGGATCCGCGTCGCCGGCCACCATGCGCAGAAACCGGTTGACCAAGACGGTGGTCTTGCCGGATCCCGCGCCGGCGGAGACGAGCAGGTTCCGGTCGAGCATCTGGATCGCTTCGCGTTGGGTGGGTGTCGGATCTGGCATGGAGCTCCCTGTCAGACGGCCGCCTCATCAGGCCGGCAGATATCGGGGAAGGGGCAGAAATCGCAGATCTCGCCCGGCATCGGCGCACACTCGGCGGCGCGTATGCCGCCGGCCGCCACCAGAACGGCGGCGCGCGTCACCTCAATCAACTCCGCGTAACGCGCCGCAGGCACGCCGTCGCCCTTCCCGCACGGTTTCAGGTCGCGCACCAGGCCGGGGCGGAAAAGCCAGTAGGGGCCCTCCTCGCGCAGGGGCCGGTAAACGGCGGCGACCGCAGGCAGGCCGAACACCTGCTCCATCGCCAGCAGGTAGAGTGGCATCTGCAGGCTCGTCCCGGCCAGCATCTCCTTCAGCTGTTTGCCTCGGGAGAGCTTATAGTCGGTGACCACCACGGCCTCTCCATTCGGGGTGCGGTCCACGCGGTCAATCGTCCCCGCGATCTCCACATCGCTGTCGGGGCTGGAGATCACCAGGGGCGTCGCCGACGAGGCGGGGTCGGGGGCATCACCGTGGCTGGCACTCCGAGGCCCAAACGCGAGCTCGAAGTACGAAGGCACCAATCGGGTTTGAAGCAGGTATTCGTACTCCTCTTCCAGGAAGCGCTCCAAGTACTCACGCGCCGCATGATGGATCATCCGCACGCGCCAGCGGCGCGGGTCGTGGATCACCTCGGGCAAGAGGGCATCCAGGATCGCTTCCAGGCGCTCCATGGCGTCCGGCGGCAGGAAGCTCTCGGCATCAGGCCCGGCTTCGCGGCTGCACTCGCGGAAGAAGACGCGAAGGACGGCATGGAGCAGCGTGCCGATCTCCTCGGCGCCCGCTTCCTCGCTCACTTCGCGGATGCGAAGCTGCGCGCTGAGAAAGTGCCGGTGCGGGCAGGCGAGGAAACTCTCCAGCTCCGAGGGGCTGAAGCACCGGTCGCGGGCCTGCCTCTGAACCCACTCGCGCAGCGGCTCGGAGCGAAGCACGTGCCCGTTCCACGGACGCAGGAAGCCCTGCCAGTTGGCAAACAGCTCAGGCTTCGCCGCCGCGAGCTCGGCGAGAAGCGCATCCAGCACAGGCGCATCCAGCGTCCGGTAACCTGCCTGCGCGGCAGCGGCGCAGAGCGCCTTCTCGCGCAGGCCCACCGCGTCTTCCAAGTCCGGCACGACGTCTGCCAGCGTGCGCGCGATCGTAGGCGGCGCCCCATCGCCTTCGGCAAAGACCCCGCGTACTTCCTCCAGATAGTAGGAGGGGAGCGTCTGGCTGCCATCGGCACCCGTGCGCGCGTAGGAGAGGACGAGATGCCGCGAGGGCGCCGTGATCACGCGGTAGAAGAGGGCGCGCTCCTCATCGGCCAACTCCACCTGGCGCGCCAGGCGAATCCCATGCCGCGCTAGCACCTCGCGTTCGTCGTCGCGCAGGAAGGGATCGTCGCCCACAACGCGCGGAAAGATGCGCTCGTTGAGGGCGAGCAGGAAGACCGCGTCGAACTCCTGCTGCCGCGCGTCAAACGCTTCCAAAATCTCGATGTGCTCCTCTTCGGGCTCGGGCATGTTGAAGAGACTCGAGGCCCATCCGGAGAGCACGGCGTCCGCGAAAGCACTGAACTCGACGGGCCCCTCGTTGGCGATACTCTCCACAGCCGCGATCTCCCAGAGGAGGGAGAGCGCGCTTCGCCAGGCGCGCTCATCCTCGGCCGCCAGCCGGGGATCCCCGGAGCGCGCGCGTTCCGTCAGGCGGAAGTCGCCCGCCATCAGCACCATCAGCTTGGCGAAGACAAACGGATCGGCCGGGTTGCGCAGGCGCCCCTGCCACACCCCCAGGTGGTTGATCCACTGTGGGATCGCGCCTGAGCCTCCCGCACGGCGCGCGTACTCGCGCCATGCCCGCTGCCCTCCCCGCACGCCACGGGTGATTGCCCACCGCTCCAACAGCGCCGCTTCCTCGGGAGGGAGCCCGAAGTAGCTCGACTTGGCACACCGGAGGAGCTCGGCACGAGGCCAGTCGTTCAGGAAGAGCCGGATGAGCGACGAGACCACGGAGACCAGCGGGTTCTCGCCGAGCGGCTCGCCCGCGTGGAAGGCGACGGGGATCTCGTAGCGCGCGAAGGTGCTCTTGAGGAGGGTGGCAGCCCCGTCCAGCCGGCGCTGCACCACGGCAATGCGCCCCAGCGGCACTCCCTGTTCGTGGAGGCGATGCACCGCGCGCGCCGCCATCTCCGCCTCCATCACCGGGTCCGGGGCTTCATGGATGCGCACGCTGCCGTCGCAGGGGCAGCTTTGCGCCGGCGCAAAGAGGCTCTCCTCCAGGTGGCGCAGCGACTCCGTCCTCAGGTGCCGGGCGCGCGCCGCCATCGTCTCCTCTTCCACCGGCGCCAGGCGGGCGCGCAGCTCCTCCCGGGTGCGCGAAACGCGAGCGAAGAGGACAGGCCGCGAGGGGTCGTAGGTCAGGCAGATCTCCAGGTGAATGCCCCGGCGCTGCAGGCCCGCGAGGAGGCCGATCTGTTGGGAAGTGAACGACGTGAAGCCATCCACCACCACGCGCTCCGGGCTATCCCTCCACTCATCGACGGCGGCCATCGCCTGGGCCAGCAGGTCATCGGCGTCGCGCGTTTCATGCCGGGAAAGGAGCCGGTCGTACTCGCACCAGACCGCCGCGATGCACTCGCACTTCTCCAGAAAGCACGGATCGTCCACCTCCGCGGCGCATGCGGACGCCGCGTCGAGGAAGGCGTCGACGGTGACCTCCCCCTGCTTGAACTCGCGGATCAGGTCGCCGATGGCGGGAGCGAAGCCCGGCTGGCTTGCGGCGCGCTCGAAGTAAGAGCCCGGAGTAACGGCGTGGCGCACCGCCTGATGCAGCAAGAAGGAACGCAACGCCGGCGAAGCGATCTCCCTGGGCCCGAGGCCCGTCATCCGCTCGGCCAGCCGGCGGAAGGTGAAGGCGGCGCTCTCGCCGGACGCGAGCTTCGGGAAGGCGCGCGTCGCGCCTTCCGAGGGCACAATCGCCCAGCACCTCTCCCCAGCAAGCGAGCGAGCGCGGTGCGTCTTCCCCGAGCCAGCCGGACCCAGCCAGATCCGGACGGGCGTCAAAGCCACGATGGAGTGCCTCCCCCCAGGTGGGGCCGTTCTCCTCCTGGCCCCACGACACACATCTGTTCACCACGCGCCCGCGTCATTCCTCCCGGAAAGGGAGGCAACGCGCCTGGATCTCACCGGGAGGCGATGCTCGCGAAGATGACCGCCGGAGGCGCCTCGTCCAGATAGGCGAGGCTGAAGATGAAGGTGCCGTTGTCGGACGAGGCGACCAGGTCGAGGCGCTAGTCGCTCACCTGCCTCAGGACACCTCCACACGGTGTCCCTTCCAGGCGGCTAATCGGCCTGCCGGGTCGAGGCGAGGCGCCAGAGGAGAAGCGCGAAAAGGAGGCGATAGAGACCGAAGGGCGTCAGGTGGATGTGGGCAATCACGCGCAACATGAAGGTAATCGCGAAGTAACCTACCAGGGCGGCGGTGATGAGGCCAATCGCCATCGTCTGGCGCTCCCCGCGTGGGATCCCGCGCCAGGAAAGGTGGCGCAGGCCCCATAGGCCGGCGCCCGCAAGAATCGGCGCCGCGAGAAGGAAGGAGAAGCTCACCGCCGCCGGAAGCGAGAGGCCCAGTAGGACGCCGGCGGTGATCGTCACCCCGGATCGCGAGACGCCAGGCAAGAGAGCGAGCGCCTGCGCCAGCCCGATGACCAGGCCATCGCGCCATGTGACCTGCAAGAGTCCACGATCCGAGCCGGGCACGTGGTCGGCGAGGATGAGCACACCGCCCATCAGCGCGGTGAGCGCGGCGATCTGCGGCAGCCGCCGGAACGTGCCGCGAGCATAGCGCTCTAGCACCACCCCCGCCACCGAGGCCGGGATGCACGCGAGGAGAAGCGAGGCGAGCAGCGCGCGCGCGTTGGGATCGGTGCCGGTGAGGCCGCTTCGCAGGAGCCAGCTCCACTCGCCGCGGAAGGCGGCGAGAAGCGCCAGGAGGCACCCCAGGTGCAGTGCCACTTCCAGGTCGAGCGAATCCTTGCGCCAGCGCCCCAGGCGCGCCAGAAGCACCAGGTGGGCAGAACTGCTCACCGGCAGGAACTCCGTGAGCCCCTGCACCACTCCCAAGATCACCGCTCTGGCCGCTGGCACCGCTTTCCCTTCTAGCACGGCCCGACTTTCCGGTTAAGCCGGGGCGGAAGCACGCGCCCCTCATCATACCACGCCGGCCCTCAAAACGCAAAACGCACCCGGTGCGCGGATGCGGGCAGGGGCGGCGGGTACTCCTGGAGAATGAGAGGGGGTTGAGGGGGCTCGCCGCGTTCACGGAGCCCTCGCCTGGTTGATGGAGAGCCCAGATGATTATTGAAGCGCGAGAGGATGTGGTGACCCTGCGGGGCAACCTGCTGGAGAATATGTGGCCCGCCATTCAGGCGGCAACGAACCTCCTGCTCAAGCAGCACCCCGCCGGGATCATCATCGACTGCGGCCACCTGGAGACCGCGTCCGGCGCAGGCGTGCAGACCTTCGTCGACGCGATGCACTATATCCAGAAGCAAGGGAAGCGCGTGCTCCTCGCCAATGTTCCGGAAGAGATCATGCAGGTGCTGCGCGAAGTGCCCGGCGCTGGCTCGCAGCTTCCCGTCGCCAAGACGATTGAGGATGCGCGGCGCTCGTTGGAGCTGCAGGGGATCCAGCCGGCCGAGCCGGAAGAGAAGCCCGGGAAGGTGATCCTGGTGCCGCTGATGGAGATGCTCGACTGGGAGCACGGGATCGACCTCGCCTGCCGCATCGCGGCAGGCGCGCGCGCCGAGATACACATGGTCTATCTGCTGGAGGTGCCCCTGAGCCAGCCGGTGGGCGCGGCACTCCCCGAGGCGGAAGCCGCCGCTAAAGAGGCTCTAAACCGCGCGCGCGCCCGCGCGGGCCAATGCGGTATGCCAGCGGTGGCGCACGTTGAACGCACGCGCGAGCTTGGCGCCGGAATCCTCCAGGCCGCGAAAGACCTCCATGCCGATGTCATCGTCGCCGCAATCCGTCCCACCGCCGAGGGCGGCGACCCACGCCTGGAACGCGTGCTCACCGTGCTGCTCCAGAAGGCGGAGGGCGAGGTGGTCATCGACCGGGCCCCGACGGAGCCACAGGCATAGCGCCGGCTTCCCCTTCTCCGACCCCGCGCCAGCCGGCGATACTATGTATGGATGAAGGGGCCGGACACGGATGGGAAGGATGCGGGCGCCCTGGATCGTGCGCGCTCCTGGATCGAGACGGTCACCGGCGTGACGATTGTGGCGAACGAAACGCGATCAACCTCTTGTCACGGCGCGCGGGGTATGCTATAATGTAACCGTCAAAACATATGGGAATGCCCTCGTAGCTCAGTGGATAGAGCGCGGGTCTCCGGAACCCGAAGCGTAGGTTCGATTCCTATCGAGGGCACCATTCAAGAGGGCGCCGAGAGCGCCCTCTTCCTCTGTACGGGCCACAGGCGAGCTACCGGCGCAGCTCGCTGCCCGGCTTCCCTGGGATTCCGACGTAAGGAGAAGGCCGCCCGCACGCGCGGAGCTCGAAGCTCCGCGCTGCTTTCCGGC